>Ga0209566_100644_pt1 | contig 21095 bp, 24 predicted proteins | sample Araplavi_mTSA_r2_2_FD_184287 | JGI IMG/M metagenome (GOLD analysis project Ga0209566, IMG submission 184287) | Arabidopsis root microbial communities from North Carolina, USA - plate scrape CL_Cvi_mTSA_r2 (SPAdes) (version 2) | ecosystem: Host-associated > Plants > Roots > Endosphere | place...
TGCGCCTGCATGTGCCGCATCATGAAGCGTCATGGCGACAAGGAAGGCCAACAGCCTGGGCAGCAGCGTCTCCAGATGGAAGTAAGCCAGCATTAGGAGCTGATTTGTTTGGTCAGATTCGCCATTTCAATTGCTGTAACAGCCGCTTCCCAGCCTTTGTTGCCGGCTTTGGTACCCGCACGCTCAACAGCTTGTTCAATCGAATCTGTCGTCAGAACGCCGAATACCGTAGGCACGCCTGTTTTCAAATTGATAGCCGCCACACCTTTGGCGACTTCACTGCACACGTAATCAAAGTGTGGCGTGGAACCGCGGATCACGGTACCAAGTGTAATGACAGCATCGTATTTCCCACTTTCTGCCATCTTCTGTGCGATCAAAGGAATTTCGAAGGCGCCAGGCACCCAAGCGATTTCCACTTCATCGTCCTGTACGCCATGGCGTTTCAAAGCGTCTTGCGCGCCGCCAAGCAATCTGGATGTAATAAATTCGTTAAAACGGCCTACAACGATACCGTATTTTAAATTTTGCGAGACTAAGTGACCTTCATAAATTTTTGCCATGATCAGTTTCTCCCTTTCTCTATTTAAATGCCGCTTCCAGAATCGTGGAATTTCAGCATATGTCCCAGTTTATTTTTTTTGGCTTGCAAATAATCCATGTTATGTTCCTTGCCCTCCATCTGGATGGGCACGCGTTCGACAACTTCCAGTCCGTAACCTTCCAGACCTTTGATTTTGCGCGGATTGTTCGTTAACAGGCGAAGCTCGCGGATGCCCAAATCTTTGAGGATTTGCGCGCCGATCCCGTAATCGCGAAGATCTGGAGCAAAGCCAAGCTTAATATTCGCCTCGACCGTGTCCAATCCCTGCTCCTGCAGCGCGTAGGCCTTCAATTTATTAATTAAACCGATGCCCCGGCCTTCCTGTCGCATATATAATAATACACCAGCGCCTTCTTCATCAATCTGTTTTAATGCAGCAGCAAGCTGAGGCCCGCAATCACAGCGGTGCGAATGGAAAACATCGCCAGTTAAACATTCGGAATGGACGCGCACGAGCGTCGGTTTCTCCGGATCAATGGACCCTTTCACCAGCGCGACATGTTCTTTCTGATCCAACTGGTTCGTATAGGCGATAGCCCGGAATGTGCCAAAGTCCGTCGGCAGATTCACTTCCACCTCACGTTCGACAAGCTTCTCCTTCGCATTACGGTACTGGATCAAATCTTGGATCGTAATGATGCAGAGGTCGTGCTTGGCGGCAATCTCCATCAGATCCGGAACACGGGCCATCGTACCGTCTTCCTTGATCACCTCGCAGATGACAGAGGATGGGTAGGAGCCGCACATTTTCGCCAGATCGACAGCCGCCTCCGTGTGCCCCGCCCGGCGCAGTACGCCGCCCTCTTTAGCAATTAATGGGAAAATATGCCCAGGTCTGCGGAAGTCCTGCGGTCTTGTGCGTGAACTGATCAATGCTTGCACCGTTTGTGAGCGCTCATGCGCGGAAATGCCGGTACTTGTCTCGATATGATCAACAGATACGGTAAAGGCCGTTCCGTGGTAATCGGTGTTGCGTGCGACCATTGGAGGCAGATCCAGCTCCTGCGCGCGTTCTTCCGTAATCGGCACGCAGACAAGCCCTCTTCCTTCCTTAATCATAAAATTAATGACTTCAGGGGTTGCTTTTTCGGACAGCGCGATGAAATCCCCCTCATTCTCACGATCCTCGTCATCGACAACGATGATCACTTTCCCTAGCGTCAGAGCCTCGATAGCTTCCTCAATACGATTGAATCGAATTTCTGCCATGTTCACCCCTCCTTATTTCATGAATCCATGCTCTGCCAGAAAGCTCGCTGTTAAAGCGCCTTGCCGCTTCCCGCCCGCTCCATCCGAAGATGCATGAAATCCGAGCAATCGCTCCATGTATTTGCCTAAGACGTCGCATTCCATATTGACAGTATCACCGGCTTTTTTATCATTGAGCACGGTCTGTGCCAGCGTGTGCGGGATAATGGACACCGATGCATCGCGTTCACTTACGCTGACAACCGTCAGGCTGATGCCATCGATAGTGATCGAGCCGCCGGCAAGAATATATTTGAAAATGCTCGTATTCTCCGGTTCGAACCGGAAGACGACCGCATTCTCTTCGGATACGCGAGATACGATCGTGGCCGTCGTATCCACATGCCCTTGCACGATGTGGCCGCCGAAGCGGCCGTTCGCCGGCATCGCGCGCTCCAGATTAACGCGGGTGCCGTTTTGCAATTTGCGCAAGTTTGTTTTGCGGAACGTCTCCGGCATCACGTCGACCGAGAAGGAATCCGAGTCAAAAGCGATGACGGTCAGACATACCCCGTTGACAGCAATACTGTCGCCAAGATGAACGTCTTCGAGCACCTTCCTGGCGCCGATCGTCAGCACCATCGCTTGCCCTTGACTATGAATCCGGCGCATGTGGCCGATTTCTTCGATAATTCCGGTAAACATACGTACCTCTCCCTTCCTTCCAACCCCGGGTTACATGTAAACCGGATAGCCCGTCACACATATGTCCGGCCCGATCGTCTCGACCTTCACCCGGTCGAGGCTGATGGCGTCCGCCATCTTCGCAAAACCCGCGAAGCTGAAGTTCGCTGGTGCCGCGCTGCCGCCGCCGATAATCTTCGGCGCATACATCAGCACCACCTTATCCAGCAGGCGCCGCTCGAGCATGGCGCCGCCCAGTTGGCCTCCACCCTCCAAGAGGATGGAGCCGATTTCCAGCTCGCCCAGCTGCTGCATGGCGAGCGTCAGATCCACCTGCGGGCCGTCGCCGCAGGTGAGCACTTGCACGCCGCGCGCTTCCAGCGCGGCGCGCCGCTCAGCGGGCGCCTGTGCGCTTGCGAGCAGGATCGTCGGCTGACGATCCTGCTCCTGAAGCACGCGGGCGTCCGACGGAATGCGCAGGAGCGAATCCGCGACGATCCGTACCGGCTGCACAGCCGGCACGTCACCGCGCGCGCTCAGCAGCGGATCGTCGGCGATGACCGTGCCGGCGCCGACCATAATGCCCTGGTGCCTGTGGCGCAGGGTATGGACAAAAGCGCGCGACGCTTCGGACGAGATCCACTTGCTGTCGCCGGTTCTCGAAGCGATCTTGCCGTCCAGCGTGCTCGCCGACTTCAACGTCACGAAGGGCATGCGTGTGACGATATACTTGTTGAACACCTCGTTCAACGCCGAGGCTTCCGCTTCAAGCAGTCCCACGGTGACATCGATCCCGTGGGACTGCAGCTTCGCGATCCCGCTTCCCGCCACCTGCGGGTTCGGATCGGTACCGGCAACGACGACGCGCGTCACACCGGCTTCGATAAGCCGGTTGCTGCACGGCGGCGTCTTGCCGAAATGGCTGCACGGCTCCAGCGTAACGTAGGCTGTGCTGCCTCGGGCTTCATCGCCGGCCATCTGCAGGGCAAGCACTTCCGCATGCCCATGGCCCCGCTTCAGATGCGCACCCATTCCGACGATCCGCCCGTCTTTCACAAGAACGCAGCCGACGACCGGATTAATGCCCGTTTGGCCTAATGCGCTTTGCGCCAGCTGCAGCGCAAGCCGCATGTAAGCTTCATCATTAAGCAGCTGCATGCCGCTCTCCACCTCTTTCCAAAGGGTCATGAAAAGCAAAAAGCCCCATCCGTTGTTGGATAGGGGCAAGAGATTTTAGGGTACACGAATAAGCTTCGGCCAACAGTGACATTTTTTCAAATCAAACAACACCCGGCAGCCGCTGCTTCAAAAAAGACAGACCTGCCGAATTTTTGTTCATGTGAAAAAATGTACATACTGCTTAGCGAATCAAGTGATCGCGTTCTCCTTCTCCCATCCAGACTATACTGTCGGTCCCGGATTTACACCGGGTCAGCCGTAGCGAAGCTGTTGTCAGGTGCCGCTGAGCTTCAAAACGGGTCACGGACTGAACGATCCGAGGCTCTCACGCTGCCCTGATCGTATCACCGCCGGTGTGGAATTTCACCACGCCCCGAAGGTTGGTAAACATTGGAACAATATGTGTTCCAACAGCTTACCATTTTATCAACTTACCATCAAAATGCTAAAAATGCAAGATCAGCTTGTCCCATTGTCAGTGTTGACCAAAACAAAAGGAGCCAAACGTTGGAACAACGGACCCCCGAAAGTTAGCCCTATGCTGACTTCCGGGGACCGTTTCATTCCACGCCTGGCTCCTTATGCCACAGCTTGTCCGCAATACATGCACCATGTTTGCGATTGACAAGCCTACAGTCAAGTTGTTGACTTACGCTTCTACAACTTCCACTTTTTCCATCAAATCTCTGCCCTTGAAAGCATCTACGAGTTCCATACCTTTGACAACTTTACCGAATACCGTATGTTGACCATCCAGGTGCGGCTGTGGTGCGTAGCAGATGTAGAACTGGCTGCCGCCAGTGTTGCGGCCGGCATGTGCCATAGCAAGGGTGCCACGCTCATGCTTGTTCGGGTTGATCTCACAGTTGATCTGGTAGCCAGGACCGCCAGTACCTGTTCCGTTCGGGCAACCGCCTTGAGCAACGAAACCAGGGATTACACGGTGGAATACGAGTCCGTTATAGAAACCGGAATTTGCAAGTTTTTCAAAATTCGCTACCGTATTCGGTGCATCTTGTTCAAAAAGATCGATGACGACTTCGCCGCCACCGGCTAGTTTAACTTTTGCTTGTTTGGCCATTAGTGGTCCACTCCTTTAGACAATATGTTCCTATTCTACTATGAAAGCCTGGATTTCACAAACTCTCACCTGCAGCTGCAAAAAAAACCGCCGGATTCATGGAGAATCCGGCGGTTCAACTATGATGTGGTTTCACGTTCCATGACTTCGTCCAGCGATTCACTGTGCATGTTCTGCGCAGCTTCCTGAACGCTCTGATCCACGGCATTCAACCCTTGCATCTGCTCAGCGGCTTGCGCCTGGCTGTTCAGTTGGTCTTCAACCTGCCCGATACCGTGGGCTTCCTGCTGATTTTTGCTTTTGGCCATTGTGTGTAATCTCCTTACGTGATAAGTAGGTTCGGTTTAACGAACTTTACTATATCCGAAAGAAGCACCCTTTATACGGCCTATACGCTACTGCTGACTTGGTTCATGCGCGCTGGAACGACGTCATTGCCGATGATATTCACATACGATTCCCGTTTCACAACGAGATCGCTGTGCCCATCCTTGACGAATACGACTGCAGGGCGGCGAATCCGGTTGTAATTACTGGCCATGGAGTAGTTGTAAGCACCCGTACAGGATACGGCCAGAACATCGCCCATCTGTACTTTGGGCAGCTTCAAGTCCCAAATGAGCATATCGCCGCTCTCACAGCATTTGCCGGCAATGGAGACCAGCTCTTCCGGCGCTTCGGTAGCGCGGTTAGCCAGCATCGCTTCGTAGACAGCTTCATAGAGCGCCGGGCGCGGATTATCGGTCATCCCGCCATCGACGGCTACATATTTGCGCACGCCAGGGATTTCTTTAGCCGTACCGACCGTGTATAACGTTGTCCCTGCATCGCCGACGATGCTGCGGCCCGGCTCTACCCAAATCTCCGGCAGCGGGTAATCATTTTTCGTAAAATTCACTTTAATCGCATCGGTGATCGCCTTCACATAAGCCGCAACGGAAAGCGGCGTATCGCCTTCCACGTAACGAATCCCGAAACCGCCGCCAAGGTTGATCACCTTGAACGTAAACCCGAGTTCTTGACGTACTTGAACGGCAAAACCGGCTACCTTTTCAGCGGCAATATAGAAACCTTCCACTTCAAAAATCTGCGAGCCGATGTGCGAATGCACGCCCAGCAGCTCAATGTGGCTCAGTTGTAAAGATTCCTGAACCGCGCGCAGAGCGGAACCGTTACCCAAGTCAAAACCGAATTTGGAATCCATCTGGCCTGTAGAAATATATTCATGCGTATGCGCCTCAACACCAGGGGTAATACGCAGTAAAATTTTGACTTTCTGACGCTTCTCACTGGCAATCTCGTTGAGCAGGTGAAGCTCGATGAAGTTATCGACAACAAAGCAGCCGATCTTGGCGTCAATCGCCATGGCGATCTCTTCCGGCGTTTTGTTATTGCCGTGGAAGTGGATGCGCTCGGCCGGGAAGCCCGCTTGCAGCGCTGTGTACAGTTCGCCGTCGGACACGACATCCAGCGACATGCCTTCTTCGCTCACGATGCGGCACATGGCCATGACGCAGAACGCTTTGCTGGCATAAGCGACTTGATATTTGAAGCCGGATGCTTGGAAAGCTTCTACAAATTCTCTGCAGCGCGTGCGGATCAGCGCCTCATCGTACACATATAAGGGTGAGCCATATTCGGCAACCAGCTTCGTCGTGTCGACACCGCCGATTTCGAGGTGGCCTTGATCATTAATTTTACTTGTACCGTGTAAATACATAGCTTTGGTTTCCCCTCTTCCTGAAACATGACTTTGCCATTTGCCGTCGTATATTCCGTACCGCGATTTATAAGCATTTCTATTAAAAGTACCATAAGGAAAGCGCTTTTGACAATACGCTCTTTCGACAAGAAAGCAAAAAGGACATGGCCTCGGCCAGTCCTTTTTGCGTAGGCTTATTCAGGTTGTCGGGTCCCGTCAACCGGCTTCGTCAAGCTGAGCCTTGTTTTGCTGGCCAGCACTGGCCGGCGCAGCAGGATGGAGAAGAAGCTTTTGGCATTAAATGGAATTAGTGGCCACATATACGGCGAATTGTAGGAACGGCGCGTCGCCAGCCACAGCAGCCAGACCGTGCTGCCGACGATCAGCCCCGGCACGTTAAAGATGGAAACAATGATGAGCAGGACGAGCCTCGTGATCCGGTTGGCGAGACCGAGCTCATAGCTCGGTGTGGCGAACATACCGATCGAAGCCAGCGCCAGGTACATAATGACTTCATTAATGAAGAGCCCTGTTTTGACGGCTATGTCGCCGACCATAATCGCCGCGACCAAGCCCATCGCGGTTGCCAGTGGTGTCGGCGTATGAACGGCCGCCATGCGCATCAGATCGATGCCGATATCGGCGAGCAGGAACTGCACGAGCAGCGGCAGCGTGCCTTGTTTTTGCGGGCCGAGGAACTCTAAGCCTGCCGGTTTCAACGATGGTTCCATGACCATCAGATACCAGAGCGGCAGCAGGAAGATCGAGGCTACAATCCCCGCGAAGCGCACCCAACGAAGGTACGTGCCGATGAGCGGCGTCTGCCTGTACTCTTCGGCATGCTGCACATGATGGAAGAATGTCGTCGGCAGAATCATCACGCTCGGCGAAGTATCAACGAATATGCATACATGGCCTTCCAGCATATGGGCGGAGACGACGTCCGGCCGCTCCGAGTAGCGGACCATCGGGTACGGGTTCCAGCCTTTGTTGATGATAGCCTCCTCCAACTGCTTATCACCTAGCGGCAGTCCGTCGATTTTCACCTGCTTAATTTTATCCCTAACCGATTCCACGAGCGTGTAGTCAGCAATATCTGAAATATATCCGATACAGACATCCGTTTTGGTGCGGTCGCCGACCTCGACGATCTCCAGCTTCAGGCGCTCATCGCGCAGCCTGCGTCTGACGAGGGTGACGTTGATCAGCAGCGTCTCCACGAAGCCGTCGCGCGAGCCGCGGACGACCCGCTCCAGATCGGGCTCTTCCGTTGATCGAGCAGGGAAGGTTTTGGCATCAACTGCGATCGCCGATGTTTCGCCTTCGATGAAAATCGCCGTGCCCCCCATAAGGACTTGGCCGACAATCTCGGACATCTTGGCGTATTCTTTGACTTGAATATGCGGAATGAGGTATTCCATAAAGGATTTCACCGTGTGGTGAGCCACCGCTTCATCGCCCGCATAAGACAAGCGAGTCATAATATCGGTCACGACGGTATCTTTGGAAAAGCCGTTGCAGAAAAAGAACGCAACCCGCTTGGATCCGAACACCATCTCCCGGAACACCAGATCGAAGCTTTTATTCAGTCCAACACGCTCTTCCAGGACCCGCTGCACATCCTTAATTCGCGTAGGAATGTCCTCTTGCTCTTTCATCTTTGTTTCTTCCGCGGTCAGTTCTGTTTCCGGATTGTACGGAGTCAGGTTTCCGTGTTCATCAATTGCCAGCTTCTGCGCCTGCTTCTGACCTTCCGCTTCAACGGCTTGCTTCTCGCCGTTCTCCTCAGCATCTGTTTTCACAATTACTTTCACTCTGGGCCCCTCCTTCATTATCCGTATCCTGTTGGTCACCTGGCGCCTAATAGAACAGCCATTCAAACAACGAACCGATTACCTTGCCAAAAATCATCGCCATGAGCAGGACGATCATATACGAATCCATCCCGACCCGCTTGGCCAATATTGGCAGCACATTCACAATTTCCGTCAGCGCTGCAGCCAGCATCCCGACGAAACAGCCGGCAAATAATCCGACGAATGCCGCCCCCAGCGGAAAAGCATGTAAGTTTATGTGGGCAAAATCCACCCAAGTAAACACAAGTGAACCGAGTACGACTGCGGCCTCATAGGCATGGATCTGTTTAAAAGAACGGGTGAGCTGGGCCAGGCGTGGAATAATATCCAACACGACCAAGAAAGCCACCATGCCGCTGCCTACGGCAATCCCTCCAGCCAGGCCGATAAATGCCGTCACCACAGCTTCCAGCAGCTGCATGATCAATTGAGGTCGTCTCCCTTATGAATTTTGCTATACTCTTCCGTGATGACATAATGGTTCACATTCTCTTGATACATGAACATTTCCACTTCCAGCGGGCTCGGTTCTTCGTTGAATTTCTTTTTAAACAAGTGATTGAAAAAGATGACCATCCCCACGCCGATCCCAATGGAATACGGAATTTGCAAAATCAGCGGGTGCTCGATCTTCTTTCCTGTCATCAGTTCGTAAATGCGCTGATGCACTTCCAACATGCTGACATCGGCATGAAAGTTCATAATCGCCAGCCCGGAGCCGATAAACAGCAGAAGCCACACGACACCGATTAGAATTGGACTCGGCTTCTTGTTATCCGAATAAATTTCCAGCAGTACATGCGGCTCGCCAAAATGTTCAATTTGCAGCTCCGGGAAGCGCTCCTTGACTTTTTTTACGATTAGCATCATGTCGATAAGAACACGGTTCCCATCCTCCTGCTGCGGATGATGGATGATGAGACGGTTCAAGCGCTCCTCATATTCGGGCGGGACAATCAGCTGGGCAATATCGCTTAAATGCACGGGTCTTCCTTTGCGAATGCGAGCTCTCCGGCGCAGCCGGATGTACAGGTACAAAGCGGCAGCTTCTCCCATCCTCTCACTTCCTTTACCCTCCATCTATAGGAGTAGTATGCAAAATCTGACTTGTGCGTAATCATCGTTACTTTTGGTAATTCCTCCTATTTGGACGATGCGAAAAAAACCGCTCAAACCTCATCTAGAGGAATAAGCGGCTTAACTTAAGCTTTTGTCAGCCTTTGGACTTCCAACAAACTTATGCGGTGCTTCGTGTGTTCGTGCACAAGGAACGGTTCCTTCATATGATCGATAAAAAGGATGCCATCCAAGTGATCGATTTCATGCTGCATGCATCGGGCAAGGAAGCCCTCCACCTCCATCACGACAGCTTCTCCCTCGCGGTTAAAAAAGCGGACTTTCACGGATTGCGCCCGCTTTACATTTCCCAGATAATTAGGAAACGACAGACAGGCTTCCGAACCGTGCTGCTCCCCGTGCATCCCTAAGATCTCCGGATTGATCAGCTCCAGGAGTCCACTACCGACATCGATTACGGCAACCCGCCGTAAGATGCCGATCTGTGGAGCGGCTAATCCGGCGCGCCCTTCTTTGGCATACAACGTATCCGCCAAATCATCCAGGAGCTTGAACAGCTTCCCGTCAAATACGGTAACCGGCCGAGCTTTCTTCCGCAGAATCGTGTCTCCGAACGGAAGTATTGTGCGCTGAGTCATTGCTGGCTCGCCTCCTTCAAAGGGTGCTTCCCTGTATGCGGATCCGACGAATTGGCTTGAAGGGTGAATACCCACAAATCGACCGATGTGCAGCCCAGTGCGGTGCATAGCGCGTCCAGCGTCTCCGCTTTCACTTGCTTGGGCTGTTCATTCATCAACGCGCTGAAGCGAATTTCCCGCGCGGTTTAGATCCCCCGCCAACCTCGCGCGCACACAAAAAGCACCCCAATACTATGGGGTGCTTCTCATCACTGGGCAATCTGATCTTTGATCGATTGCAAAATCTTCTTTTCCAATCGGGAAACTTGGACCTGGGAGATGCCTAAACGGCTGGCTACCTCAGACTGGGTCTGATCCCGGAAATACCGCAAATACACAATTAATCGTTCCCGCTCCGATAAAGCGCCGATGGCTTCGTTCAGCGCCAGCTTCTCGAACCATTTGTCGCCGGACTCATCGGAGATTTGGTCCATCAGGGTGATCGGGTCGCCGTCGTTTTCGAATACAGTCTCGTGGATGGATGACAGCGGCTTGTTCGCTTCCTGGGCAAAGACAACTTCCTCTGCCGTAATCATGAGCTCCTCCGCCACCTCTTTAATCGTCGGCAGGCGGCCTAGACGCTTCGACAGCTCGTCCTTCGTCTTGCGAATTTTATTCGCCAGTTCCTTCAGCGATCTGCTGACTTTCAACGTACCGTCGTCACGCAGGAAGCGCTGAATTTCGCCGATAATCATCGGCACGGCATAAGTAGAAAATTTGACGTCATAGGAGAGATCAAACTTATCGACAGACTTGAGCAAACCGATACAACCGATCTGGAACAAATCTTCGGCTTCATATCCCCTGTTCAGGAAACGCTGTACGACCGACCATACCAGCCGGATGTTGCAACTGACCAGCGTTTCTCTGGCCAGACCGTCGCCGGACTGGCTCAGAGCGATTAAGCGTTTGACTTCCGCATCATCCAAGTAACTGTGAGAGGCATGCTTCAAATCGACATCCATAGATCAAACCCCTAATTGTATAAAGCTTTTTTAGATTCAATTCGCTTCAACATTTTTATTTTGGTTCCGATTCCAACGGCCGTCACAACTTCAACTTCATCCATGAAATTTTCCATAATCGTAAAACCCATACCCGAACGTTCCAACTCCGGCTTCGAGGTATACAACGGCTGCTTCGCCTGCTCCAGATCCTCAATGCCTTGACCATTATCCTCGACGGTGATGTGAATGATATCATCCTCAATCTGCGTAGAGATTGTGATCACGCCATCGAACCGGTTGTTATAGCCGTGGATGATCGAGTTCGTCACCGCTTCAGACACGACGGTTTTAATGTCCGTAAGCTCATTCATCGTCGGATCCAGCTGCGATACGAATGCAGCTACCGCCACTCGCGCAAAGGCCTCATTCTCAGAACGGCTGGCAAATTGCAGCGTCATAAAATTTTTATCACTCATAGCGCAACCTCCAGACTGGAGATCGCAGATCTTTCGTTATCCTGAATCGAAACGATTTTGAATAATCCGGAAAGCTCAAACAAACGGTGAACGGCTGGCGATACATCACATACGACCATCTTGCCGCCTTTGCTTGTAATTTGCTTATAGCGACCGAGAATGACGCCTAAACCGGAGCTGTCCATGAAGGATAGATCTTTTAAACTTAGAATAAGATGGCGAATGTCCTCTTTGGCAATCGCTTCCTCCATCCTTGCTTTCACAATGTCCGCCGTATGATGGTCCAGTTCGCCTCTCAACCTGACAATCAGCGCTCTTCGTCCTTGCTCGAATTCAATCTGCAGGCTCAACATGTTCACTCCTTCCCAGTCATGAATGCTACTTTCTACAGGGAAGATGGGATTTCCTGCCACCCGACAAAACTAGAAGAATTGCGCTAAAAGTAGAAGAAATACGGGATTTTTCGTAACGGCTTCTTACTCATCTATACATCCGTACGGAATAAATTCGCTGATGTGCGTTTAAAAAGTTTCCACCAGGACGCTTTCTTCACGACCATCGGAGACTCCAGCGGATACTCCGCCAGCACGGTGTCGCCATTGTACACGACGATTTTACCAATTGGCTGGCCCAAAGCGATGGGTGCTTTCAAGTTCGGATCGATTTGCAGCTCATGTCGAATGTTTTGCGTGGCTTCACCTTTTTTCATCAAAATGCTGTAATTTTGCTTCGCAACAAGCGGAACCGTTGATACTTCACCTTTATTTACCGTGAAATTGCCAAGGTTATCGCCGGATTTGAACAATGGATAGTTGGAATATTGGGCAAACGCGTAATCGAACAGCTTCGTTACTTCAGCGTTGCGCGTTTTCGTATTGGGCTCACCCAGCACGACGGCGATCACCCGGAAATTGTCCCGCTTCGCTGTCGCAGACAAGCAAAATTTCGCTTCGCTGGTGTACCCGGTTTTCAGACCGTCCGCACCGCTGTAGAAGCGCACCAGTTTATTCGTATTCACAAGCCAAAACGGCTTCGGTGAATCTTTGCGCAAATAGTCCTGATAAACACCCGTAAACTTCGTAATCTCCTCGTGTTTGAGCAGCTCGCGCGACATGATGGCGATATCGTTGGCGGTCGTATAGTGATTCGCTACAGGCAGCCCGTTACAGTTGGAAAAATGTGTGTTTTTCATACCCAATTGCTGTGCCCGTTCATTCATCATTTGGACGAAGTTCTCTTCCGAACCGGCGATTTTTTCCGCCATCGCAACTGAAGCATCATTGCCCGATGCCATTGCGATCCCTTTGACCATCTCTTGTACGGACATTTCTTCACCCGGCTCCAGGAAAATTTGCGATCCGCCCATGGATGCTGCATACTCGCTCGCACGCACTTTTTCATCCATTTTGATTTTCCCTTGATCGAGAGCTTCCATAATCAGCAGCATCGTCATGATTTTCGTAATACTGGCTGGCGGGAGCTTGGTATCTTTATTTTTCTCGGAAATGACGGTTCCCGTGTCCGCATCCATAAGTACCGCGGATTGCGCATTCGGTGTTAAATCGACTGACGCTGGCTGTTTTTCCGCCGCAAATGCGCCTGGTACGACCAACACCAGTGCAATCTGCAAACAGATAAAGCTGATAAACCCTTTTTTTAGCATATCCATTCTACCCCTCCTGAGAGTTTTCATCAGAAAACTGCCATCGTAAGCGTGATGTGTTAAGCTCTACGCTCGCTCGCAGCATGAATTACTGCTACTCAGTGTTGACGGAAAGCCTTCAAAATATTCCAGTCATGGAAAAATAAAAAAAGCACCTCCCCCGGCTAATTTGCAAGGGAAAGTGCTCATGTCAAGCATTTTGACGGATTAAAGAATCACGTCATAAATCAGCCTCACTTCGGCTGGCCGTTCCTTCGTAATATGGTAAGCTGCGCGAATCATCGTCGCCGCTCTGGCTGGCGATAAAACGCTTGGACGTCTCCAGCGCCTTGCCATTGTGAATGATATCGCGGATGATTCACCGCTAATAAATCGAAAAAAGGAGCCTTCACAGCTCCCTTTGCATGGCACAGATTCATATCTTATTGTACGACTAATTTCGCTTTCATCCTAGCATGTCCTTCTCCGCAAGGAAGTACGCATTCAAGATCGTAGGTTCCCGGTTTGTCGAAGGTTACTTGTTTAGTTGGGTTCTCTTTGTCCAATTTGATATCCAAGCCTTTGATTTCTATGGCGTGTACGCCTTCTTTCAAAGACAAGGAAACTTTCGTCGGTTCACCGGCTTTCACTGTATAGTTCGCGTTGTCGAGCTGCCAGTTGGATGCGACGATTTTCAGTTGTTGGCCTTTATTCGAAGCAGCTTCTGCTTCTCTAGCCTGTTGGCGACCGGAAATATCTTGAAAGAGGACTCCCAACCCTAATGCGCCCGCAAGTATAAATAACACAAAGAAAATCCACTTTTGCATGCATATCCCCCTCGAAATGTGTTCACTTCATCTATTTTACCTAACAAGTCCAAACAATCCCATATAGGATTGATGGCAAATCCTTGAATATTTTGTGACAAAAGAGTGAACAAGCTTCACATAAAAACATCCTCCTTTCGGAGGATACGTTTATACTATTGCCCAATCGGCCACAATTTACACACCGTGGCTGCCGCTCAGTCTGTCACGGATTTGAAAGCCTCCGGCAACCCCGCTCAACCCTTCTCTGCGCACAGGCGCCTGTCTCTTCTGCTCCATCTCATTCAATTGAAGAATATCGTGTTGAATGCGCACTGAACATTTCATGCAGAGCTTATGCTTTCGAATCGGCGCCTTGCAGCTGGAGCACGCATAATGAAGATTCGGGTATTCGGAAAGCAGCAGCTTGTTTTCTTTCATCCAAGTAATTAACTGCTCCACACCTACACCTGTTGCCTCAGCAGCCTGCTCATTGGTGGCGCGATGGTTTTTACGCATATAGTCCAGCACACCATTTAACTTGTTGTCCATCTCGCGGCTGCAATCCTGGCACTGATTCCTAAGATTTTTTTGAAAAACTTTCCCGCAGCGCGGGCAGTTGGCTACATTCAATTGCGGAAGACTCATGCTGCCATCACGTCCTTGTGTCGGAGTTGTAGTTCTTTATGACTACATTGTAGCATGATATCTTTTCCTGTAATAGGTCTAAGGACGCTAAAATTTTGATAAAGAAAACTACCCCCTCCCGATGACCCATCGGCAGAGAGCAGTTTGTTTAACTCTATGTACAGCCCCTCTACAGCGCGGCAATAATGCCCAAGACGAGCTTAAGGAACTTCGGCTTTACTTGTTCCGTCGTTTCCATCACTTCGTCATGAGACAATGGCTGATCCAGAATGCCCGCAGCCATATTGGAGATGCAGGAGAAGCCCAGCACTTCGATGCCGGCATGACGGGCCACAATCACTTCCGGCACCGTGGACATGCCGACAGCATCGCCACCGAGCGTGCGAAGCATCCGAATTTCCGCAGGCGTTTCATAGTTAGGACCGAGCAGTCCTACATACACACCTTCCTGCAGCTGAAAATCTTGCGAAGCGGCCACTTCATGCGCCAGCTTGCGCAAACGCTTGCTGTACGCTTCCGACATATCCGGGAAGCGTACGCCAAGCGCGCTGTCGTTCGGTCCGATCAGCGGGTTGCGGAAGGTAAGGTTCAAGTGGTCGCTGATCACCATCAGGTCGGCAACTTTGAACGAAGTGTTGATTCCGCCGGCAGCGTTCGTAACGATCAGGGTTTGCACACCCAGCTCCTTCATGACTCGCACAGGGAAGGATACCGTCTCAGCGCCATAACCCTCATACGCATGGAAGCGCCCTTTCATGACCAGCACCTGCTTGCCTTGAATCGTGCCGACAACCAGCTCACCGGCATGTCCTTCTACAGTGGACACTGGAAAATGCGGGATGTTGGCGTAATCGACAACCACCGGGTTTTCGATTAAATCAGCAAGCACACCAAGACCGGAGCCGAGAATCAGCCCGATTTGCGGCTCAGCTCCCGTTTCCTTGCGGATATAAGCGGCGGCTTCTTGAATCTTTTGAATTATGGATGTTTCGGACATCTCTATATTCCTCCTTCGCGTTCTACACGTGCAGAACGGATTATAATATGACCGGGTTACTTCAGCAGATGCAGGAAGCTCTCGCCGTTACCCGTTGAAGCTACGCCGAAATTCTCGGCAATCGTGGCGCCCAAATCGGCGAACGTCTTGCGGATGCCAATCGATGCAGGCGACTCCAGGCTTGGGCTGTAAAGCAGAATTGGCACAAATTCACGTGTATGGTCTGTACCTGCATGAATCGGGTCGTTCCCATGATCGGCGGTTAGTATGAGCAGATCCTTCTCACCGATGCCTGCCTTCAGCTGTGGCACATGCGCGTCAAACTCCTCCAATGCCCGGCCGTAGCCCTCAGGATCACGGCGATGTCCATACAATGAATCGAAATCCACCAGATTCGTGAACGCCAACCCTTTGAACGAAGCACCTAACGTTTCAATCGTCTTCTGAATGCCGTCCAGATTGCTTTTGGTCGAGGTCGCGCGGGTCACGCCTTCGCCGTCAAAAATATCATTGATTTTACCGATTGCAATCACATCCAGACCTGCGTCTTTCAAGTGATTCATCACAGTTGGTGCAGGCGGCTTAACCGCATAGTCATGACGGTTAGGCGTCCGCTTGAACGCACCCGGCTCGCCCACATAGGGTCTGGCGATAACGCGCCCTACGGCGTATTCATCGGAAAGCGTCAGCTTTCTGGCGATCTCACAAGCGCGGTACAGCTCTTCCAGCGGAATAACGTCTTCATGCGCCGCTAACTGAAAGACGCTGTCTGCTGACGTATAGACGATCCAAGCGCCGGTTTTCATCTGCTCTTCGCCCAGCTCATCCAGAATTTCCGTGCCCGACGCCGGCTTATTGCCAATAACTTTGCGTCCTGTCTCTTGTTCAAATTGATGGATGAGCGCCTCTGGGAAGCCCTCAGGGTATACATTGAACGGGATGGACACATTCAGCCCCATCAACTCCCAATGTCCTGTCATGGTATCTTTGCCGACAGACACTTCGGCCATTTTGCCGAAGTAGGCTTCCGGCGCTTCCGCAGCCGGGATGCTTTTCAGCTCGGCGATGCTGCCGAGACCCAGGCGCTGCATATTGGGCAGTGCAAAACCGTTTACTTTTTCCGCGATGTGTCCAAGTGTATGTGATCCAGTATCACCGAAACGCTCCGCATCCGGCAGTTCACCGATGCCTACGCTATCCAGTACAATTACACAAATTCGTTCGAAACGCACAATTCGTCCCTCCAAAATTATTGCTAGTTTTAACCACCCGTTATTATCTCATTTCCGCTGATGGAATGCAAAATAAGGGCGGCAAAAAAGCCTGATTCCTCAGGCTTCTCTCCCTTTACATTTGAGCCCGCGGATGCGAGCTGTTGTACACTTCCTTCATCTTGAGCTTCGTCGCCTGCACATAGACGAGTGTAGCGGAAATATCCGCGTGTCCGAGCATCTCCTGAACAGATCGGAGATCGGCGCCATTCTCGAGCAGATGCGCAGCGAACGAATGCCGCAGCGTATGCGGCGTAATATCTTGCTCCAGGTTCGTTTCTTCCGCGTAGCGCTTTAATATTTTCCAGAAGCCTTGCCGGGTCATCCGGGTTCCCAAATGGCCGACGAATAAGGCTTCTTCATGCGGCGACTTCTTGAGCAGCTTCCTTCGGTGCTCATTCACATACACGTTCAGACATCGCGCACTAATCTTGCTGATAGGAATCAACCGTTCCTTATCCGCTTTGCCTACACAGCGGATAAAGCCAAGATCCAGGTGAACATCCTGGATGTTCAGGGCGACCAGCTCCGATACCCGGATGCCGGTGGCATAAATCAGCTCCAGCATTGCCTTATCTCTGACGCCTGAAGGCGTATCGGTCTGCGGGGCTTCCAGCAGCGTGCCGGTCTCGGCGACGGACATCACTTTGGGCGGTTTCTTCTCAAGCTTCGGGGGTTCTACGAGCAGCGTCGGATCCGTCTCCGCCTTGCGCTCGCGGATCAAATATTGCATCAACGCCCGGATCGCCACCAAGGAGCGCGACACTGTCGCTGAAGCCCGTCCAAGCTGCTTAAGGCTGGATAAGTAGCTTGCGACATGGGTTTTACCCACGTCCTTCCACCTTGTGATCCCGTGCTGTTCCAAATAGGTCATAAACTGCTGGATGTCCCGGTTGTACGATTCCAGCGTATTCTTCGATCTGCCGCGCTCTACGGAAAGATAACGAATGAAAGCTTGCAGGTCTGTATTCATTGGGTGAAAAGCTCCTTCGTATAAATTGCCGTGACGGTTTCCAGTACCCTTTTCCACGCCAGTCCCAGGAACTCCTCTTTTTTACGCTTTATTCCCTATTTCGCTTATTCCCCGTACCAATAAAAAAGCCGCAGCCGATCCCCCATCGAGCCCGAGTCGGATAAAGTGGTATGCGGATGCTGCACGAATACTTTCACCGACTTGCCCGTTGGCGTCTTGTATTTATTCATCGGCTGGATCCAGCCTGTCAGGAAAACCATGACTTGATACAGCACAATCGTCAGCGTCATAAACATGAAAATAAACCGCAGGCGGCTTAACCATTTGCGCGTGGAGAACACCATAGCCAGTCCCCTCTTCCTAGGTTCTTTAAGGACAGGATATGTGCCTCATCCGGCGTTTATGACAGCTCGGACAAAGCGGCGTACTCCATATTCAATGCCTCGGCGACAGCCCGATGCGTGATATGCCCTTTGTAAGTATTCACGCCGAGCTGCAGCGGCTGATTGCCGGCGATGGCGGCTTGCAACCCTTTGCCGGCCAATTCCAGCGCATAGGGCATTGTGACGTTCGTCAGCGCCAATGTCGATGTGCGCGGGACAGCTCCCGGCATATTGGCGACAGCGTAGTGGAGCACGCCATGCTTCTCATAGACGGGGTCGCTGTGCGTTGTAACTCGGTCGATCGTCTCGATCGAGCCGCCTTGGTCAACGGCAACATCGACAATGACCGAGCCCGGCTTCATCGTCTGCACCATCGCGCTCGTCACCAGACGGGGCGCCCTGGCGCCCGGGATCAGCACAGCACCGATTAAGAGATCCGCCTTCTGCACCGCATGGGCGACATTATGCGGGGTCGACATCAGCGTGCGCAGCCGTCCCCCGAAAATATCGTCCAGCGCTCGCATGCGGTCCGCACTGCGCTCGATCACGACGACATTGGCGCCAAGGCCCAGCGCCATTTTGGCAGCGTTCGTGCCGACGATTCCGCCGCCGAGGATAATGACATCGGCCGGAGGCACGCCCGGTACGCCGCCTAGCAGAATGCCGCGCCCGCCGTAGTACTTCTCGAGGAAATGCGACCCGATCTGCACGGACATGCGGCCGGCCACCTCACTCATCGGCGTCAGCAGCGGCAAGCTGCCATTCGCCAATTGAATCGTCTCATAAGCGATGCCGGTTACGCCGCTGCTCACCAGCTGCGCCGCCAAATCACCGGCTGCCGCCAAATGAAGATACGTGAAGAGCACCAGCCCTTCCCGAAAGTAGCCAAATTCGCTAGGCAGCGGCTCCTTGACCTTCATGATCATGCTGCTTTGCGCCCATACCTCAGCGGCACTGCCAAGGATGACCGCCCCTTCTTTGCTATAATCGTCATCACTGAACCCGCTGCCGACGCCAGCTCCGGCCTCGATCAGCACGTGATGCCCCGCCATGCGCAGCATGCCCGCTCCGCCCGGTGTCAGGGCCACGCGGTTTTCGTTATTTTTGATTTCCTTCGGTACGCCAATCACACTTTGTTGAGACATATCGATTCCCTTCTTCCACATCAAGAATGATAGTCATAAGGTGCCATGCTTGGGGTCAGATTATGTGCATGCGCACAACTCTGTCTTCCTCTTACATATTATGGCGGGAATAGCAAAAATGCCTGTACGCGCAGCAGCGAATACAGGCATTTTTCTTGTATGAACAGCTTCTTACTCAGAAGCTGTTGTTTTCGATTTGTCCAATGATTCCGGCTTCCCTCTATCGTTACAGCGATGGCAGATGCCTTGAAAATCAAGCCGATGATCCAGCACTTGAAAGTGAAAATCCCGCTCCAGACGTTCTTCGAGCGGTCCAAGCCAGTCTTCCATAATTTCATCTACGGCTCCGCACTGCACGCAGATTAAATGATGGTGATGATGGCGCGTGTTGTCGCCGCGTAAATCGTAGCGGGCCACACCGTCGCCAAAGTTCATCTTCTCCAGAACATGAAGCTCACTCAGAAGCTCCAGGGTCCGATACACGGTGGCTAAACCAATCTCAGGTGCCTTATCCTTAACGAGCATAAACACATCTTCAGCGCTCAAGTGATCTTCTTCATTTTCAAGCAAAACCCGCACTGTCGCTTCCCGTTGAGGGGTTAGCTTGTACCCTTGGGATTGCAGCTGCTGCTTAATCTTCTCGATTCTTGCTTCCATACTCCTCCCCCTCAAAACCGGCGGGCATCAGAGAGCCCAAATATAGCACTTTATTCATTATAGGGGGAGTCTGCCGCCAAAGTCAACAGAACCTGTGCGGATCGTTAGCCGTAGAACGCCATCAGCATCGGGGTTACCCACTTCATCATCAACTGCGAAATGTAGCCTTCCCAGAAAGCGGCACCTAGCAGGAAGGCACCCATCAACAGCGTAATCGTCGTATACCGCATAAACGGCTGATACATTGAACCATTGCGGCTCATGAAGCGGTGCTTAATGACAAATATGGAAAAAGCCATGGCGGCGACACTGCAAAATAAAATGGTCGGAATCACGATCAGGTTCTGCGGGGCCACGGAAACGAGTGCAAACAGCATCCCTTTCCATGACATCTGACCGACCAGATAGCCCACCGTAAAGCCGATCAACACGCCCTTCAGAAAGTCCAGCACGAGGATCAACGGAAGGCCGATGATGGACAGCCCGAACAGCCAGATGAGCAGAATCCATTTCATGTGCATGCCAAAAGCTTGTAAAAACGACTGCCTGCTATCGAAATCCCCGCCATCATTGAGTTCGTGAAAGAAGCTGCCCAAATAGCGGGACATCTCCTGCTTCTGCTCCAAAGAGAGCGCATTCACCATGACAGCGCCGAACACAACCCCAATCACAAAGAGTACAGCAACGAAAATAAAGAGCGGCAAATTTTCCTTCATATATTGCTTCATCGTCAGATTTCGGTTCATCCCGCTGCTCCTTCCCTTTGTATAACCTATACAAAGACAAGCTTATGAGCGGACACGTCAATCTATGATTGATTTTTCACTTTCCCGTAGCGGCCGCCGCCGCCAACCTCCAGCTCAAGCTCCCCTGAGCGTGCCTTGACGATGTAGCGGGCGAGCTCTTCGCCGATCACTTCGGTGAGCTCCGCAGCGGACACGCGGTGCAGGATGTTCATCTCGGTGCCGAACCGTGCGAGCAATTGGGCGCGCTTCTTCGGCCCCAGGCCGGGCATGAACTCAAGCGGCACCTGGTAACGGTACGGCGGGCGATGCGCCGGCACAGCGGGCTCCGCTCTATCGGCGATCGCCAGAATGCGATC
>Ga0209566_100646_pt1 | contig 21080 bp, 12 predicted proteins | sample Araplavi_mTSA_r2_2_FD_184287 | JGI IMG/M metagenome (GOLD analysis project Ga0209566, IMG submission 184287) | Arabidopsis root microbial communities from North Carolina, USA - plate scrape CL_Cvi_mTSA_r2 (SPAdes) (version 2) | ecosystem: Host-associated > Plants > Roots > Endosphere | place...
TGCACACGGTACAAGTGCAGGACGAGCAAGGGCGTTGGCGCGACTGGCACACCGTCGCGTCGCTGCAGACATGCGGGCCTGACGATCGCTGCTGCGAGCTGCAGCAGGATTCGGCCCGCCGGACGACCCGCGTGCGCTTCGGCGACGGCACGCACGGCCTGATCCCGCCGCAAGGCGCGCAGCGGGTGCGGCTGATTGCCTGCCTGGCAGCGTTCGACCACACCCGCTATGTGGGGAGCAGCAAAGGACTGCCATGGCAAAGCTTTGAAGTCAGTCGCGGGACCGTCTACAAGCCGGGCAGCATGCTGCTGCAGGTCGGCTACCGCCCGCGTGGCGAAGACAGCGTCGTGTGGGAGGACTGGCAGGCGGTGGACGACTTCGACAATTCGAAGTCCACGGACCGCCATTACGTCTACGACGCTGCAGCAGGCACGATCCGCTTCGGCAACAACGAAGCGGGATTGACGCCGCCGAAGTCCGTTGAACCGAACATTCGGTTCATCCGGCTGCAGGCCGGCGGCGGCGCGCGAGGCAACGTGAAGGAGGGTCTGGTGACAGGCTTCACGGAGATCGCGGGCGTGAGCGTCACGAACGCGTTCCCGGCACAGGGCGGCCAGGAAGCGGAGACGCTCGACCAGGCGAAGCTGCGCGTGCTGCGCGAGCTCGCAGCGCCGACAAGAGCGGTGACCGCCGAGGACTACGAGGCGATCGCCAAGGCGACGCCGGGGCTGCGCGTGGCGCGGGTCAAAGCGATCCCGCTGTACAAGCCCGGCATGCGGGATTACCCGAAGGTCAAAGCGCCTGCGCAGATGACCGTCGCCGTCGTTCCTTACAGCGAGAGCGATCAACCGAAGGCGAGCGCAGGATTTTTGCAGACGATTAAGCAGCATTTGGAACGCTACCGGTTGTTGACCACCGAGCTGCACGTCATTCCGGCTGCCTATATCAAAGTTACGGTGCATGCTGTCGTGGTGATGGAGCCGAAATACAAAAATGACCAACGGCAAATCATTCAGCAGCTCAGCATGCTGCTGCAGCCGATGGATCACGGACAAGGGGCAGAAGGCTGGCGCTTTGGCAGGTCCGTGTACAAGGGTGACATATACGGCGTCATTTCCCGGTTAAGAGGCGTTCTTTATGTACAGGACATATGGTTGGATGCGGAAGGAACCGGCTTTCACAAAGATCATGTCGGTGACATTCATATTGCGCCTTATGCGCTGGTCTATTCCGGCGATCATGAGGTAGAGACGATCAGTCAGACCGATTTATAAATAAAGAAACGAGGTGACGAACGATGCAGGAGGGGCAAACTTTTTTTTCACTTAATAAAAAGATGGATTGGGAGCATGGCTTGGCTGTGAATGTGAGCATGCAGGAGCATGGCTTCTCGATCCGGCAAACCGAGAAATACAGCATACACCGCATCGTTCGGACCGAAGAAATCGAGGGCACGCAGCGGATTCAAGACGTAACCGTCGGGCCCGGGCGGAAGCTGATTGTACTCGACGAATCGGCGAATGTGTGGATTTATGAAGACGAAAGCCGACATGTGGAGCGTCTCTTCCGACAGGGCCACCATCTGTTCAGCGCGCAAGCGAAGCTCGCCTCGATGGGCGATCTGCTGATTGTTGGCGACGCGAACAGAAATAGTGAACGCCGCCTGGCGATGTACGCGATATCCAATGGACAAACGATGTGGGCCGTTCAGGAATGGGATGGCTTGGAGCTGTTCCCGTTGGCGGTCGCCACGAAAGTTGGATCTGTCCATACGCTGTATAGCGTCATCCCTCTAGATATTAGTGTTGGTCTGAATGGAAATCCCGAGGTGCCCCAGGGCGGCAGAATCGGCATCGTCGTTTGGAATGCGGCCGGCGAGGTGACACACGTGTATGAAGCGCACCGTTTTGATGAAGCGGTCGACGTCGGCGCGCTGCATGCCCGCTTTGATCTGGCTGCGGCCGACGGCACGTTGGCGTTATTGGATACGAAGCTGCAAGCCGTAACGGTCTTTCATGAAGACGGACGGGAACCGCTTCATTTCATGCTGGCTCAAGAAGGACGGTATGCGGGCATTTCCATTGACACGAATCATAATCTCTATATAGGGGATAGCGGATATGCGCAGCAGGAAGGTGTCGTGGAGCGGTTTATTTTGAGATATCGCGGGAACGGTGAAGCCTTGGATAAAGTGACCAGCTTCCGCGGACGAACGGATAAATTGCTGCACGACGCACGCGGACGTCTCTATGCGTTTGACCGGATCAGCGGACAGATCAGCTTGCTGGATTTATATGCGAGAACGATGCTGCTCGATGATACCCAACTGCCTGAAGCGATTTATTTCTCTGCAGAGCTGGATACGACCGAAACGGAAATGGAGTGGCACAAAATCCGGCTGGACGCCAATATCCCGGAAGAAACGCAAATTCGCTTCTCCTGCTTTGCATCGGATGACAGGGAGGGGATCATCGACGGGGATTATGTCTCGTATACAGACTATTTGACGGATCCGGATATTCCGGTCAGGAGAAAACTGGAGGCTACTCAGCACCTCTGGTCGGAACCGATTCTGAATCCGAAGGATGCATTGCTGATGAATGCCCGAGGCCGTTATTTATGGTTCAAAATCGAGCTGCTCGGCAGCGAATTGATGTCGCCTTTTATCCGCAAGCTAAGGGTTTATTATCCGAGATCGTCGCTGATCGCTTACTTGCCGCCGATTTATCAGCAGGATGAGACGCACAGTCCGTTTCTGGAACGCTTTCTGGCGATGTTCAGCACGTTCTTCGACGATATGGAAGATAAAATTGATCACATCTCCGCTTATTTTGACCCGGATGCCGTATCCGGCTCGTATTTGGAATGGTTAGGTCGCTGGCTGGCGATTACGGATCATGAATCATGGGGCGAGGCGAAGCTGAGAACGCTGATCAAGCAGGCGCCTGAGCTGTATAAATTGCGCGGAACCCGCGAGGGTTTAATGCGCATGGTGCAGATTTACACAGGCACAGAGCCGTTTATTTTGGAGTCGTTCCAGTTTAAGCAAATGCAGGAAACGTCTGAGCTGCGGCAGCTGTTCGCCAAGCTTTACGGGGACAATCCGTACTGCTTCTGTCTCATGCTGAAGCCGGAGTTCGTGCGTACCGACACCCAGCGGTTGACGATCGAGCAAATCATTGAAGATCAAAAGCCGGCCTATACGGAGTGCAAGCTGATCGTCCTGCAGCCGTGGATGTACGCCGATATGCATACATATCTGGGCATTAACACTTTCTTGTCTGAGCCTACGTTATTGACGCTCGATCAGGGCGCTTCCATGCCGTATAACACGGTACTGATCGATGTGGATCGCGATAAACGGATGGATATCCATACCCGATTGGAATTGGATTCCGAGATTGAATAAGCGAATTGAGCCTTGGAAGGTGAGGGGATCGATATGAAAAAAACACGTTACTACCCGTTTGAACGCAACCGGTATTTTTATGGCAAGCTGCTGACGGTGCGCGATTTTGAGTCGGAGCAAAAATATTTCAACGACAAGCGCCGCATGATGAACCGCCTGCTTCATGGTTATGGCGTGCTGACCGGGCTTCAGGTTATCGCCGTTGACGATAAGTCCGTCTCCGTCGAGATGGGTGCTGCCATTGACGCCCTCGGACGCGAGATTGTTGTGCCTTCGCCCATGACGCTGAAGCTGTCGATGATGGATGGTTTCACTAACAATGAATATGCGAAGAACGTTTACCTCTGCATTGCCTATGATGAAAAAGACAAAGAGCCGGTTCACGCTGTCGCCAATTCATCCGTTCGTTCCGATGAAATCAACGACTACAACCGTGTGCTGGAAAGCTATCGCTTGTTTATCCGTGAAGACGCGCCTGACCCGGCGTCGCTGCCCTTGGCAGGTGTCACGGACCAAACGGTTGTCATCTATCAGGACGCGCATGTGCGCGTGCTGCAAACGACCCCTCGCTACGTGAATCCGGGACAACTGTTTGAGATGAAGCTGCGCTTCGAGAAAACGCTCAAAGCCGGCCGATTGTCATTCAGCTATGCCATGGCGGCTGAGCGGATTGAGGCTATGACTGGAACGGCCATTGTGTTCCAAGAGCCGCAGGAGCAGCTGGAGAGCGAATATGAAATCAAGGTGCTCCTGCGCGCAGACAGTACGGCGGGCGTCAAAGGAACGGTCGGCGTCAAAGAAGAGTCGGCGGTTCTTAAGCTGGATGACCGTCAGCTGGATTTGCAGGAGCAAGTGTTCGGTGAAATCCAGATTATTAAGGAGCCTGTACGTGAACGGCTGATGAGCGACTTCGTGAAGCAATCGCTGGAAGCTTCGTTGGAGTCTTCTTCGGAGCCTTGCCTTTATTTGGCGAAAATCTGTTTAATCCAAATGGGACCGACGTATGTCATCGAGCGAGTCGAGCAGGTTCCTTTCGGGGAGTACGTCTTCAATTCTTCAGTCATGTACAGGCTGGCCCAATCGGCTGAATATCGCGATGAAACGGCGGGTCAACTCGTAACGAAGTCGAAAGTGAAGACGTTGGCGCCTGGCCGGCCGCCGGAGTTTAAAGTGAATTATAACCCGGCGTTGAGCGAACTGGCATTCGATCTGGGGGTTCCGGTTGGCGGCGGTGGCGGTATTGGCGGAATCGTCAGCGGGGTTGTCGACATTCCGATCGAGCCGTTTACGAAGATCAATGTGTCGCCTTTCGGAAAGCCGTCGAAAAGCTTCTTCTCCGGTGAAATTGCGCACGGCCTCGGTGAGGGCAATGTGCTCATCCTGACAAGCCTGGAGGAAAACAACGATGATTCGATTTCCGACATGCTGGCAAGCGGCGAGCGGGTGTACGGCGGCTCTTCCGACGTGTTCAAGGGAAGCGAGTTCGAGCCGGATGCGCCGGAGGTGAAGATCGGAACGATCGCGTATCCGCAGAAGGGTACGTTCCGGATCGGTGTGAAGCTGCAGCAGCCTTCTGAGCCGGCCGGCGTGCGCGTTCGCTGGTGGGCGTACAGCGCCGAAACGGCCAGCCCGGCAAGCAGCAGCGGTGGCGGCAGCGACAGGCTGGACGAGGCACTGTCAGCCTTGCGCGAAGCGGCTTCGGCGGGAAGCGATGCGGAGTAGCCATTTAAATAGAGTCTAAATAGATTGAAAAGGGTGATCTCTGTGGAGCAGAGGTCATCTTTTTTGGTGTTACGGAGACTTGGCGAGATTCGATAATTACGATGATAATAAACAAAATGACCCTACCGAGAGACGATTTTAAGGTGTCTTCTCGATAGGGTAAAGTTCGGACAAGCGTGGCTCTTTCTTTATTTCAGCGAGCTCACCTGCAGCAGGTGAGCTTCTTTCATGTTAGCGAAATGCGTGAGGGTGAACAGGAAGTCACCTTGATAATAGCTGTTCGTGTACTTGCCTTCGCCAGCCCCGGCTTCGAGCTCCATCACGATGTAGCCGGCGTCGTTCGGCTCACCGCGTTTTTTCACGGTTTCGATGGCCGGCTGCAGCAGCGCAAGGGGCTTCGAGCCCCAAATGCTGAGTGAAGTGACGACCGCTTCTTTCGGATTGCTTTTCGAAGGCTCGACGAGCAAGGACATTTGGTAGGCTGGATAGCTCATCAGCAGCTTGACCGGCTCATCCGGAAGCGGTACTGCGGGCGAAGCAGGCGCTGCAGGCGTGGCGGCCGGCTCGGCTGTTAGATCCGGAGTAGGGGCGTCCTGGCCCGCTAGCACGATGCTGCTGTCCTGCAGCGTCACCTCGGCGGGCTTGCCCAGCAAGTCCTCGACTTTTTTACTCGATAAGCCGATGAAGTTTTGCAGCTTTACCTGGCCGCCTTCGAAAAAGCTGCGCAGCAGGGGCGCGCCGTCGGCATCGAATAACGTGCCTACACCTTCATAGACGCCGGCTTTAAAGTCGCCTTTGTAAAGCAGCTTGCCGGCCTCATCGTAGGCCTCGCCCGCACCGCTCAAGGAGCCGCCCACAAATGTCCCCTTCAAGCGCTGAATACCGGTCTCATTGAATAGAGTGCCTTCACCGCCATACATACCGGCCAAATATTGACCTTTGTACTGGATCAGGCCATTCGTGTAATACTCCGTGCCTTCGCCGGAATAGCTGCCGTTCTTGAAGCCGCCCTCATAGATCAGCAGCCCTTTGGCGTTAAACAGCTTGCCGGCGCCGTTGTACTGTCCGGCTGCGAACTCACCTTCATAAACGGCCAGCCCGCCGGGAGCGAACAGCTTCCCTGCGCCATTATACAGCCCGCCGTTGAAGGAGCCTTCGTAGAGGAGCTCTTCATCCTGGGTGAACAATTTGCCGGTGCCGCCGAACTTGCCGGACTGGAACTCGCCGATATACAGCACCTTCTGCTTCGCATTGTATAGCGTGCCTGCGCCATTATAGGCATCTCCGGCGAAAGCGCCTTTATAGATCAGATTGCCGTGCTCGTCGTAAAAGGTGCCGCTGCCGGATTTTTGCCCTTTTTCAAAGTCGCCCTCGTACGCCAGCGTTCCGTTCGGATTATACAGCTTGCCTTTCCCGTTATACTGGCCGTCTACGAGATCGCCGACATAGCGGGTATCCTTCTGCTCGCTGACGACTTTACCGTTGCCGGAGAAGGTGCTCAGCTTCGCCGTATGCTCCTGTACGACGGGAACGCGGTTCAGCCATTTATTCACGATTTGCGGCGGACGGATAAAGATAAAGAACAGGAGGACGAGGATGAGCAGGGTGATAAAAAGCAGCAGCCGTTTCGAAACGTAGTACGAGCCGATCAGCACATAGTTGTTGAGCGACGTTTCGCGCGTCTGTAACATCTTTCTGAGCACTTGCTGGAACTTGGCAATCGCCATCTGCGGCCATCTTCCGATCGTTGCGATGGCTTTCGTAATATGGCCAAGGAAGGGGGCGACAACGGGCTTGAGCACCCTTTCAATGGTTTTAACCGGCTGTAAATCCAAAGCTCTCACTCCTAGGGGGATATAGGTCTAACAGGGTCGAGGTCATCGTGCGCAAGTCATCAAGGTACTTGGATCGTCATTTGTCCGGGCTGTTGGATTTGAATGATGCCGCCCCAGTTGCACATGCATTTGGAGGTGTTGTTCAAGGCGGGCATATTGGCAATGAGCACGGTCGGAGACCCGGGCGCCCAAGGTGCGGCCGTAACAGGGATGCAGGGCATAGGCGTCAATACGCCGAAAGCGGCGGCTGTTGCTGCTGCAACGGTAGGGTTGGCCATGGAATTACACATGCCGAACGGCAAAATGTTGACCATCGGCTTATTATCCATAATGTTGGCGATCGGCATGGCGGTCATCACTTTATTGGCAGGAAGCACCATCAGCGAGCTGGGTGCCGCACCGAACGAACATTGCAGCATGGCGCCGCCGCAGACTAGATTTCCCATCGAAAAGTTTCCCCCTGTTCACATGTATCGTGGATTCGACAAAATCAGGCTGAATCTATTGATTTTATACTACTAGAAAACGATATAACGAGCAATCCATTCCTAGATTCGCGCTTATTCGCTATTTTTCTCCAAAAGATGGATGCGAGGGAACTAGAGTTATTGTACTATTAAGACAGAGGCATTCGAGCGGAGGGATTAGGCTGTGTTTATGGCAAAAGGAGCGCAAATCGGGCTTGCTGTACTGTTGTCCTCATCATCCTTATGGGCATATGGGGTGCAGGCAGAAGCGGCTGTCGTGAAATCGCTGAATAAGAAAGAAGCATCAGAACTGGGCCTACGAATAAGTGCTGCGCTGCGAGACGCCAAGACGGATATTCGACAGAAGAAGCTGGAGCTGGCTCAGGCGCAGCAGGCGGTCAAGAATGAGGAAGCCAAGGCTTCCGGACTTTTTGCCAAGCCGCATAATTTAAGCCAGGACTTGAACGTGAAGATGAAAGTGCCGGAGGCGCGCAAGCAGCTCTATTTGGCTGAGCAAACGCTTAGGCAGTTGACCAATTCCGTCCGCTTTGACGTGCAGAAGGCTTATATAACGGCTTATCAGGATGCGGATGCAGAGGAAGCGGCGCGCAAGAAAGCGGATGGAGCACAAGAGGCGATCGAGACGGTCAAAAAGAAGCGGAAATACGGGCTCGCCGACGCTGCCGAGCAGGACAAGGCGGACCAGGCACTGGAAAAAGCGCAGTCCGATTACAAGCAAGCCCAGCTTACGGCGAAAGCAAGCAGGCTGGCGCTGGGGAAGATGACCGGGCTGGATATGGAAAACAAGGTGCAGCTCAGTTTTGATCCCGATTATGCCGATCTGGGCCAAAAGCAGCTGCCAGCCTACATCGCCAGCGCAGAAAAGACGACGCTAAGCTTGCTGCAGGCGACGGAGGAGCGCAGGCTGGCCGACGAGAAGCTGAAGACGACCCGTGATTTGTACAGCGCCAAATTCGGCGCCGGACGCATGAAGGTGATGGACAGCATGTACAAATCGCAGGACATCGATATGGATTTGTTCATGGCCAGCTATGACGAAACGCTGGCCAGAGTGAAGAAGGATTGGGAAGGCTATTTCCTGCTGCTCGGCTTTATTCCGATTCCGAAATCTCTTCTGCAAGGGGAGTATGACGGGTTGCGGTATTTAGACGATCTGGCGAACGCACTGCCTGTCGCCACCATGGAGCAGAACAAGGCGCTGCTGCAAGAGAAAGAAAGCCGGAACACGGTCATCGCAGCGGTGCGACAGTCGTATTTGGAAGCGAAGGGCGCAGAAGAAGGCTATGCGCAGGCTTTGCGCGATAAGGATCTCGCCGTGTCCAATCTGGATAAAGCGAACCAGAAGCTGAGGCTGAGCCTCATCAGAACCGACGAGCTTCAGCCGTATCAAGATGCGGTGACGCAGGCAGACCGGCAGATCGTATCCGCACAATTAGGCTACACGATGGCGCTGGGCAAGCTGGACGTTGACACCGGCGGCGCTGTCGGGAAGACGCTGAAGCCGGGTATTATCCCCTATCGCGAGCTGGATGACGGCCTTGCGGCGGTGAAGCCGCAAAAGCAGAAAGCGGCGCAGGGCTCTTGGCAGCTGACGCCTGCCGTCGGGCCGCTGCTCAGCGATTTCAGCGTGTCGATCAACAAGAAGCTGGGCGCAGCCGAGTATCGCCTGTTTACAAAAGCAGGCAAACCGATCGGAAAACGGACGAAAATAAACAAGCCTTTGCGTAATTTAACATTGAGATTGAGCCAAGCTGAGGAGCTTAAAGTTGTCCTCTATCAAAAAGAGACACGGATCGGCGAGTTCCCGCTGGAAGGGAAAGGGACCTCGGGACAGATCGTTGACGCAGAAGCGAATGCCGGTGCTGATGGCGCTGCCGGAACGGACGGCTCTGGAACCGCTGGAAGCTCCGGCAGCTCCGGCGGGGCTGCAGGCGGCAGTCAGCCGGATAACGGCGCCACCGATGCAGCCGAGGAGAAAGGGCTGGGCAGCGTGCTGATCGGCACCTACAAGGTGAATCTCGACGCGCTGACGCCTGCCGCCTTTCAGGCGGCCTCAGCGACGATGGCCGAAAGCGGTCAGGGCATCCTCTATAAACCGGATGCGCCAGGGGCTGCTTGGGTGGACATGAATCAAGTGCTTGATACGGATGTTTTGGCGGATCCCGGAAGCTCCGCGATCCTCACGGATGAGGCGGTCAAGGCGCTCAAAGTTACGGTTGAAATCAGCGAGCCAGGAGCCATCGCCTCGAAGCAAACGGCGGCGGAGCTGCAGCAGCAAATCGATACGCTGAACAAGGATATCGAGAAGCTGGAGGCTGACAAAGCAGCAGCGGTCGCCGCCATGAAGGTGAGCGACATCGCCGGCCTGGCCGTGCAGTTGAAGGATGCGCAGGCCCGGCTCGCGATGCTGCAGGCGCTGCAGCAAGGCGACAGCCAGGCAGCGCTGCAGCAGATGGCGCTGGTCAATAACCCGGACGCGCTGATCGCAGCGCTGGCTGAGGATGAGGCCGGCGGCGGAAGCGGAAGCGCGCCGCCGCCGGACCGTGCGGCCAGCGAAGAGCAGCTGGCCGGGCAAGCGGAGCTCCAGCAAGCGAAGCTGGAGCAGGCCATCGCCGCCGGCGAGCCGCATGCGGCTGCAGCTGCGCTGCAGTCGCTGCTGGCGACGCAGGCGCAGCTTGCGGATGCGCAGACGGGCGCATCCGAGGGGGTCGCTTCGCTGCAAAGCGCGAAGCAGCAGCTGGAAGCTGCGCTGGCCGCAGCGCAGCAGGATCCGGAGCGGGCGGCAGAGCTTGCCCGCTCGGTGGCTGCGACTGGCGAAGCGCTGCAGTCGCTGCACAAGGACGCGCTGTTCGCGCAGCTGGACGCCGCACAGGAATTGCTGGCTGCGCTGCCAGCCGATCCGGCGGTCCAGCAGCCGCTTGAACAGCAGATCACGAAGCTGCTGAGCGAGCTGCAGCAGCAGGAGAAGGCCAAGTACAGCGCCGAGGAATTGCAGGCGCTGGCGGACATTGCCGCCGGGCTAACATCGTCGGAGTCCGGCATCCAGCCGATCCCGGCGGAGAACGTGCAGTCTCCCAATATTTTCATTAAATTCGATGCGCCACCTGTTATAATAAATGGACAGGCCTATATACCTATTAGACCCGTCTCCGAATCGTTCGGAGCCGCCGTGGATTGGGACCAGGATAGTTTAACTGTAACGGTGAGCACGGAATTTTCAACGATTACAAGCACCATTGGGCAAGATACAGCTTATGTCGATGGCGAGCCGGTCCGGATTGACGGGCCGTCCTTATTGCTGGCTGGCAGGACTTATGTGCCGCTGAGATTCATTGCTGAATCTTTAGGGCTTCAGGTCGACTGGCACGCCGGTACGCAGAACATTCAGATTTCGAAATAAAGAGGAGTTAACGTGCGATGAAGAAATCGATAACGGCATTGCTGCTCGTCCTGCTGCTGCTGGGCTGTGCCGGAACTTATCTTGGATCGAACCAAGACAGCTTGAAGCTGTGGCCCTTTCATCTGACTATGCCTTTCGATGGTTTATCGAAGGCCGTCTCTGATGATCACAATAACGTGTTCGTCATCGATAATGCGAAGAAAACCTTACATAAGCTGAACAGCGGAGGCGTTCTGCAATTTTCCATCACGAGCGACACCGGGAAGAATGGTGAGGTGTATCGGTTTAACGATATGGCTGTGGATGATGCAGGCTATATTTACACGATTCGCACCCTGCTTGATCCGTATGGGATTGAAGTCAAGTCGGAGCAAATTGTCCGTTACAAGCCTGACGGTCAGTTCGACCGCAGTTTGTTCAGTGTCGATTACAACGATGCGACGAGCAAAAGGTATCGGATCGGATCCTTGCGCAACGTGCAGGTACGCGAAGGTACGGTTTACTTTTTCAACGATGAAGTGCAGCAGTTAGCGTTATATAAAATGCCGACAGGGGATTCCGCGTCCGAGCCGGAGCTTGTGAGCAGAGTGAAGCTGCCGACTAATAAGTACGTCGCAGAGGCGGATGGCTATAAGCTGGGTGAGATGTATTATTCCACACGCAGCGGAGAGATTTACAAGATTCTGCGTGACGGCCAATCCGAGCTGGTTTATCCGCTTCCAGGATTAGACCGCACAAGGCGCAACTTCCCGGAGAGTATGCATATCGACAACGACGGCCGGCTTGTGTTCATTGATTTTAATGCCAGGGCCATTACGAGATTTGATCCGAAGGAGCCTTACGTCGTACAGACGATTATGGATGAGGAGAAGGCGAAGGCCAGCGGCGTGGAGCTCGCGTTTGATGCGACGACGATCACTGTCGGGCAGGACGACAGCCTCATGATCGTAGAAACAGGCCAGATGAACCGGCTGCTGAAGAACGGCACGTTGACGCCTACGCAAACGGAAGCGACGTATGACCGGGATGCGCAGCACCGATTTCATATCGTTTGGTTCATTGCCATTATCAGTGGCATGCTTGTGCTTTATGCGTTGAAGCTGCTTTTCGTCAACGTTCTGCAACGCAGACTTCCGCTCATGATGAAGCAAATTCTGATTTTGGTGCCTGTGATTGCGGCAGCTATGATCTTGCTGTCAACGGTGATTTACAACAGCTTTTCCCAAAAGATGGAAGAAGAGACGTTCAGTGAGCTCGTGCTGCTTGCCCGCAACGGACAGAACCTGGTCGACGGCGATAAGCTGGAAAGCATCAGTTCACCGCTTGATTATCGGAGTGAGACGTATGTATCGTTCCGCAGAAAGATTCAAAACGTGTTCGAAAATAACGTTAGCGATGACAATCAAGGTTTTTATAAAGCAGTATATAAATATGAGGATGGCGTCATTTACCGGATCTTGGAAGACGATGACGGCATGCATATGTTTAATCCGTTCTTGCAAACACCTGAGAATCAGCAGGTTGTGCTGGAAGGGAAGCCGGCAACCGGGCAGTGGAAAGACTTTTCCGGCGAGTGGCGCTATGCGATTGCTCCGATTTATAACAAGTCGGGTAAAATCGTCGGCGTATTCGAAACGAGTAAAAACCTGGACGGTCTTATGAAGCACCGTCATGCTGTATTAAGCTCGATTATCCGCAACATTGCTTTGATTTCCGTAGGCTTGCTAATTGTGCTGATGGTGATGACCTATGTGCTGCTCTTCTCGATTCGCAAGCTGCGCAACAGCGTGGGCGAGATCGCCAAGGGCAAATGGGATACGGTGGTGTCGATCCGTACACGTGACGAGGTGTCGGACTTAGGCGACAGCGTCAATACGATGTCAGCGCGCATTCAGGATTATATTACCAAGGTGGAGAACTTTAGTGAGTCGTATTATCGCTTTGTTCCGCAGCAGTTTTTACGGATGTTGAATAAAGAAAGCATTCTCGACGTGGAGCTTGGGGATCAGGTTGAGCAGCATATGTCCATCCTCATTTTCAATATTCGCGGTTTTTACCAGATGTCGAAACGGCTGACGCCGGAGGAAAATTTCAACTTCGTCAACTCCTATCTCAAAAGGTTCGGACCTTATGTCCGCAATCACGACGGATTCATGAACAAATATTTAGGTGCGGGCTTTATGGCGCTCTTCCCGAACCAGCCGGATGAAGCGCTGAAAGCTTGTATCGAAATGCGCAGGGAGCTTGAGATTTATAACACGCATAGAGCGAAAGTGGGCTATGCACCACTTGATATCGGCATCGGCCTTCATAAAGGCGCACTCCGCCTGGGTATCATTGGTGAAGAACAGCGACTGGAAGGAAATGTAATTTCAGAGGGCGTCAACCTGGCAACGATGCTGGAGAAAATGACAGAGCCGCTCGGCGTATCGGTCCTCATTACCGATCATGTGGTCCATACGCTGGACAACCCTTCGGGCTTTCAGTATCGCAATCTGGGCCTGATCCAGGTGGAGGGCGTGAAGGAGCCGCTGCATTTGTACGATATGTATCAAGGCGATCCAGAGACGCTTCGGACAATGAAGGATCGGACCAAAGCTTTATTCGAGCAGGCCGTCACGTATTATCAGGTAGGCCGATTCTATGACGCCCGCGAAGCGTTCCTGATGGTCATTAAGCAGAACCGTCAAGACAAAGCGGCGCAGCTCTATTTTTATATGTGTGATGAGTATTTCCAGCACGGGACGACAGCAGAGTGGAACGGAACATTATCGGTTTCTTAATTGAAGAGAGGTAAACATGACATGCAGGTGCAAAGATTAACGTCGGAACAAGATGCGATGCGTATTACGGAATTTTATCTGTCCTCGTTCTCTTTCGATGATCAGCGGCATACGCCGGGAGAGCTCGATCACTTTCAACACGCTCCGTTGCAAAGCTTGAAGCAGCGCAATCACTGCCATTGGTTCATAGAATCTGAGCAGAGCGAAATTATTGCAGTCACTTCCTGTAAGGAAAATGAGCATCAATCCGGCGGCTTTCTTTGGGATTATTTGGCCGTTCACCGGGATTACCGTCGTCATGGCTTTGCGAAAATTTTGTTTCAAACGCTGGAGACGTTCGCCCGTGAAGCGGAAGGCCGATATATCCTGACGTACACGTGCGATTTACCGGAATATCAGCCGATTCAGCGCATGTTCAGGGCGAACGGCTTTGAACTCATCGGCTCTTATCCGAATTATTATTACGAGGGTGAAGCAAGGCTCGCTTTCTATAAACCGTTATAAACAAATGTAATTACAGATTGGACCTGATGAGATGCAAGGAACTTTAACCAGATGGTTGCAGCTGCGCCCTGAAGATATCCGCAAGCTTTGGATCATGCTGCCGATTTTTTATTTCAGCGGCATTGCCGAATCCCTGAACTATACGGGGTTCATGGCACTTTTTAACCAACGCTTCGGCGTGCAGTATTTGCCGTATATCTATATCCTCGAAGCGGCGATTATGCCGCTGGAGGGCTGGCTGCTGGCCAAGCTGGCGAACCGGCTGCCCAAGGCCAGGCTGATGGCGACGCTGTACCTCTTGATGCTGGGCGTTCTATTGGTGAATGGTCTCGTGCTGCTTGGCTTTAAGATCGGTGGCGTCGACTTCCGGTATTATTATCCCTTGTTGTTCTTGTCCTCGAACTTCGTCGTCCGGCAGCTGACGCTGCTGCTTTGGAGCACGGCCTTCGATCTGTGTCCGACGCAGCAGGCCAAGAAGCTGATGCCGATCTTCATCGCCTCGACGACAACAGGCGGGATCACGGCGGGTCTGATCGCCCACTTCATCGGCAGACTGCTCGGCACGGAAGCCGTGTATGCGCTGGCTCCTGTGCTGATGGTGTTCGGCTTCCTCTTCTTCCGTAAAGCCTTGGCCAGGTACCTGGTGCCGCTGACGCTGAAAGAGGATAAACGGCCGAAGGTCGAGCTGCTTGCCGGTGAAGAAACGCAGCACTCGGCTGCTTACTATGCCAAGCAAATGCTGCGCAGCCCGTTCCTGCTCAGCGCTGTCGCGTTAATGACGCTTATGCCTGCCGTTTATTTTATGAACGAGTATCAATACTTTACGGCGGCGGAGAGCAGGTTTCCGAATGAGGGCGATTTGACGTCGTTCTACGGACTGATTACAGCGATTCAGTTCATGATCTGTCTGCTGCTGCAAACCGTGGCCAACCGCTTGATGAATTGGCTCGGTGCCAGCAACCTGCTGCTGGTGATCACGGTGCTGTTCCTCGGAGGATTCGGGCTTACGGCGCTGTTTCTTCATCATCCGCTTGGACTCGTCATGGTGTCGGGCTCATATGCTGTATTTTATATTTTGCTGTATTACATTGCGGAACCGTGCTTCCAGCTGTTCTTCAAAATGATGCCGATGTCCCAAAGGGACGGGTACCGGTATTTCGCACAAGGCGTGGCGGCATCCGGCGGTATTCTCATCGGCTCGCTGGTCTCGCTGCTCCACTCTTTCGGACTTATTCGTCTGGATACGCTGGCCTGGGCGGGCTTCTCGGCAGCCGTCCTGCTCGTCGCCATCGCTTGGTTCGGCAAAAACCTGTACATCAAGGAATTGGTCAAAAGCGTCCAGTCGCTGCACACGGATATCTCCGACGTTGCCGCTTCCTTCATCGGCGGTATGCGCAGCTCCAAGGCGCTATCTTCGATTGTTGTTTATTTGAAGCATCCCAATGATTACGTGCGGGAGCTCGCCCTGGAAATGATTGGGAATGCGAAAGACTCGGCTTTTCTTCCGCATCTGCTCGGCATGGTGAACGAAGCCAGCTCGCGGATCCGGATCGCAGTGCTTCGGGCCATGAATTTGCAAGGCGCAACCGTACAAGAGTTGGTGCAGGTGGCGGCTTTCCTCGAGGATGAGGATCCTGAGGTGCGCGCGGTGTGCGTTCAGCTGATCTCGAAGGCTACGCATCTGAAAAGCCAATCCTATTTCTTCATCCGCGTCAAGCTGCTCGATACACATCCGCGCGTCGTATACGAAGGCGTCAAGGCGCTCTACTTGCTGGAGAGCGAAGAGAGCTATGCAGCTTGTGACGAAGCGATTATCAAAATGCTCGATAACGGCGGCGAATGGGCCGTCTATGGCTGTCAAACCGTAGCGGATTTACAGCTTGTGACGTATGCCGCTTGGGTCGTGACGCTGCTGGAGGATCACCGCCCGGCTGTGAAAGTCGCAGCGGCTTACTGTATCGGCAAGCTGCAGTATATCGAGGCGATTCCGCTGCTGCTGGAGATGGTGCCGCTGGCCGACCAGGAGCTGCGCAAAGCGATTCTCGGGGCTTTGGCCGATATGGGGCAGGCCGGCTTGGCAGCTCTGCTGGACCAGATGAACCATGAGAATCCGTTCATCTGGAATGTGGTCGTCTCCGCGTTAGCCGAGCTGCTGCCGGAGCAGCAGCTGCGCACGGAGCTGGTGGACCGCTGTGTCAGCCGCATGTTCGCTTCTACGCAGGAGCGTGAACTGCCGGCCGCCTTGCACAGCCTGGGCATGGAAGGGATCGCCGAGCTCGCGGATCAGCGGTGCGGCGAGCTCCACAACGCCTTGGTAAGCGGCGCTTGGGCTGTTATGGCCAAGCTGGCGGACGAGCGCGTTGTCACGTCCTTGCGCGAAGCGATGCTGGATGAGAGTGAAGAAGTTCGTGAGAATGCGCAGGAGGTGCTCGCCGAAGGGCTGGGCGACCGCAAGCTGGCTTTTGCGCTGCTCGAGCTGCTGAAGAAGGAGTCGGGCACCAAGCAGGAAGGCCATGCGGCGCCTGCTGATGTGCTGCAAGCGGCCCGATCATGGTCGGACGGATGGCTTAAGGATTTTGCCGATTATGCACTAAGTTCACTGGAGCGTGCTCATATGAAGAACGACCGCAAGTTTTTAACGATGCTGGATAAAGTCATATTTTTAAAACAGGTCTCGCTATTCTCCGATTTGTCCGTGGATGAACTTGGACTTATCGCTGGCATCGCGAAGGAAGAAGTACACGAGGACTTGACGTTTTTGCTTCGCCGTGGTGAACGTAATTCCACGATGTACTTGATTGTGGAAGGGCATGTGGAGTTGAGCAATGAGACGGGTGAAGGGGAAACGGGCACGATCGGCGTGCTCGGGCCCAAGCAGGCATTCGGCGAAACGACAGCTTTGGACGGCTCGGTGTCGTCGATTACGGCACAGGTGATTTTCGATGAGGCCTGTGTCCTGGCGCTGCAAGGTGAAAGCTTCTCGCGTCTGGTGCGGCTGTATCCGGAGATCGGCATCGGGCTGCTGCATGCTTCGAGTGCACGCGTCAGACTGCTCGAAAGCATGCTGCTCAAAATGGCGTAACAAGTCAGGCAGATCTCGCAATCGAAAGAGGGGGCTTTGGCCATGTCTGTGGAAACGATCGTGCTTAGCAACGACTTGAAAGAGCTTGAACGGCTGAGCGTTTTCTTGCGAAGTCTGTCTGCGGCCATGAAGATGGACGATCAGACGCTGAATTTGCTTAATTTGGTATGCGATGAGCTGGTAACAAACATCATTATGTACGGGTATCCGCAGGAAGAGATGCGCACGCATGCGATCCGCATCGACATCGGGAGGGCTGCAGACGGCTGGGGACTGCAAATTACGGATCGGGGCGTTGCCTTTAATCCGTTGTTGAAGGCGGATCCGCGACTCGATCTGGGTGTGGAAGAACGGCCGATCGGCGGGCTCGGCATTCATTTTGTCAGGCAGGTCATGGACGAAATGAGTTACGAACGTGTGGGCCATGAGAACGTGCTGACAATGACAAAAAGGCGAATCAAGGAGGAAGGGATATCATGAATATTAATGAGCAATTGCAAGGGGATATCGTGCTGCTCAGACTTAACGGTCGGTTGGATGCCAATACGTCCTCGCGTCTGGAAACGGCCTTTGCCAAAGCTGTGGAGCAGGGGCATCGCAAATTTGTTTTTGATTTGCAGGGGCTTGAATATGTCAGCAGCGCAGGGCTGAGAAGCTTGTTGTCAGCGGCCAAAATGATAAAAGTGATTCAAGGCAAGCTGGCGCTGGCACAGATGAATGAACATGTGAAGGAAGTTTTTGACATGTCGGGCTTTAGCAGTATTTTCGCCATTTACAGCACGGAAGCGGAAGCTGTTCAAGCGCTTGTATAAGCTATGTCAGAAAGGAGGCGCGCTTAATGGATGTCGTAGCAGTAGTACTCCTTTTCGTATGTTTGATTCTCATCTTGTTATGGCAGATTAACCGGCGCCAACGGCTGGTTACCGAACGAGAGCTCGGGCGGACGATGCAGCTGTTTGACGTCAGTCTGGAAGTAAATTCGACGATTCGCAAGCAGGATTTGCTGGCCAAAATTATGGAAACCTCGTCCCGTATCATGAAGGCGGAGGCATCGTCGGTTATTTTGATCGATGAGGAGAAGGGCGAACTGTATTTTGACCTCGCGCTCGGCAAAAAGGGGGACGAGGTTCGGGAAATTCGCCTCAAGCTTGGGGAAGGCATTGCCGGCTGGGTCGCTCAGAGCGGTCAATCTGTCAAGGTTGACGATGCGGCGAAGGACGAACGCTGGTCGGGCAAGGTGGCGAAGCGGGTTGATTACCCTACGCGCAATATGCTATGCGTCCCGCTCATTAGCAAGGACAAAATTATCGGAGTGCTGCAGGTGTTGAACAAACGGGAAGGAACGCATTTTACGGATCGTGATTTGAAACTATTGGAGTCCGTCGCTTCGCCGATCGCGGCTTCATTGGAAAACGCCATGCTGTATGATGCTTTGGAGAAATCGATGCATGCTTTGAAAACGACGACAGCAGTGAAAGAACGCATGGAAAGCGAGCTGCGCATTGCGGCGGATATCCAGATGGGCCTGGTGCCGAGAACGGAATTGGCCATCAAGGTCAAAGAGACCGGTGTTCAGGCACAAGCGGTCATTCGTCCGGCCCGTGAGGTGGGCGGCGATTTTTACGATTTTTTTCGCGTCGGGGAGGATCGCTTGTTCTTTGTACTGGGTGACGTGTCGGATAAAGGGATTCCGGCGGCGCTGTTTATGACGGTGACGATGACGCTGCTGAAGGGCAAGATGACCGAAGGGATGACGCCCGGCGAGCTGCTGACCGCTGTCAATCGCGAGCTGTACAAGGAGGATTCGACGATGTTTGCGACGATTCTCTGCGGGGTCCTCGATGTCGGAACAGGCCATTTGGTTTACAGCGACGGCGGTCATTGTCCGGCCTATCTGATTCGAAAAGATGGGACGATGGAGCAGTTGAAAGGTAAAAAAGGGCTGCCGCTCGGTGTCATGGATGATATGACTTATCCTGACAATGTGAGCTTCCTGGAGCAAGGGGACCGGCTTGTGGTTTACACGGACGGTATTACGGAAGCTGAGAATGGGCAGCAAGAGCAGTACGGGTTCGTGCGGTTAGGCGAACTGCTGCATAAGGAGCGGGAGAGCAGTCATGAGCGGTTGCTTGCCCATATGGTCGAAGACGTCGACCGATTCGCAGATGGCGCGGTGCAATCCGACGATATGGCGGTGCTCGTCATCGATCGCAAGTGAAGTAAACTATACGAAATGTAACCTTTATTTTCCTTAGTTATGATATAGTGAAATGAAAGAGACATCGTTCGCTCGGACACGGAGATTACACGGAGCGCCAAGACATTTTGCGGAACATTAGGAGGTCCATGCCATGCACCAACCTAGAATTAACAGGCAACCAGATACTTCTTTGCACACTTCGAAAAAAAGCAAGCCGGCTCAAGCCTCAGCAGCGGATCCGATGAACATCCAGCGGATGATCGGCAATCGCGCCGTCGGCAGCATGCTGAATGTCCAGACGAAGCTGACGGTCGGAGCGGCCGGCGATGCTTATGAGCAAGAGGCTGACCAGATGGGGAAGTCGGTGGCTGACCATATTGCTGCAAACGATAGCATCCAACGCAGCGAGGGTGAAGAGACGGAAGAGGAAGATCTGCAGATGAAGCCGTCGGGCGATAGCATCCAACGCAGCGAGGGTGAAGAGACGGAAGAGGAAGATCTGCAGATGAAGCCGTCGGGCGAGAGCATTCAGCGCAGCGAGGGTGAGGAGACGGAAGGGGAAGATCTGCAGATGAAGCCGTCGAGCGAGAGCATTCAGCGCAGTGAGGGTGAGGAGACGGAAGGGGAAGATCTGCAGATGAAGCCGTCGAGCGAAAGCATTCAGCGCAGCGAGGGTGAGGAGACGGAAGAGGAAGATCTGCAGATGAAGCGGTCGGACGGAGGCAGCTTTGAGGCGGGTTCTTCGGTGGAGTCGAAGATTCAGGCGCAGCAAGGCGGCGGAAGCAAGATGGACGAGCGCATTCAGGCCAAGATGGAATCGGCGTTTAATGCTGATTTTAGCGATGTTCGCATTCACAATAATGCCGATTCTTCGGCGTTGAATAGATCGCTTGGTGCGGAGGCTTTTGCGACGGGGAACGATATCTTCTTCCGTGAAGGACGATACAATCCGGATAGCCGGGACGGTCAGGAGCTGCTGGGACATGAATTGACCCATGTCATTCAGCAGCGAGGCGGCAAGTGAACAATCGAAGTGTAAAGGAGTCCTGTGCGGATGGCCCAAGGGAATCAATATCAAACGAAATCGACTGCACGATCTCAGCAGTACGTTAAGCAGCCGCAGCTTTTACAAATGAACCGTGCAGCAGCGCAGCAGACTCCTCTTGGCCGGGGCTTCTTTATGCAAATGCAGCGGACAGTAGGCAACCGGGCTACACAAGCTTACGCCAATCAGTTGATTCAACGGAATCCGGATTCGCTGAAGGAACGAGCGGACGTCGGGGCGGAAGTGACGTCAGCATTCGGCGAAAGCTTCGGCAAACGAGCCGACGATTTGAAGGACGCCTATGACACAACGAAGAATGCAGGCACGGCACAGCAATCCGCTTCCATGGGAGCTGTTTCGTCAACGGCAGACCTGATTGGCGGTCCTTTCCAGATCATGAGCGCGATTCGCGAAACGCTCTCGATCTCTGAGGATTCAGGCCGAACCGACCATAACAAGCGCTGGAACTATGCGGGAACAGGTTCTCAAATGATAGAATCCAGTGGGAAAATGGTGAGCGGGTCAGCAGGGCTTGTCGACAAGGCGTCCAAATCGGCTGGGCATACAGATGGCGTCGGCCATTCCTCGGCGGTAAGCGATTATACGGGCACG
>Ga0209566_100650_pt1 | contig 20985 bp, 20 predicted proteins | sample Araplavi_mTSA_r2_2_FD_184287 | JGI IMG/M metagenome (GOLD analysis project Ga0209566, IMG submission 184287) | Arabidopsis root microbial communities from North Carolina, USA - plate scrape CL_Cvi_mTSA_r2 (SPAdes) (version 2) | ecosystem: Host-associated > Plants > Roots > Endosphere | place...
ATCGCGGGCTGGACGCGGGTCCTTGTCCGGGGACCGGCCGGTTCTCGCATCGAACTGCGGCACAGCGAGCTCGTCGGCGGCGACGGACGGATCGACCCGTGGACGAACCGCCATGCGAAGGCGACGGACGTATATTTGCTGAGCGGGAGGGGAGAGGAGTCGTACGAGCCGCGCTTCACCTATCACGGGTTCCGGTACGTCGAGGTGTTAGGCGACGCGGAGCTGCTCGACATCGTCGCGGTGCCCGTGCACAGCGAGGTGGCGGACGCCGGCGAGTTCAGCTGCTCCGACACGACGCTAAACCGGATCCAGAGCAACATCCGCTGGTCGATCCTGAACAATCTGTACAGCATCCCGACGGACTGCTGCCAGCGGGACGAACGAACGCCCTGCCTGATGGATTCGGCGGTGGTCGAGGAGGCGGCGATCCACAACTTCGGCATGCGGTCCTATTACCGCAAGTGGCTCGGAGACATCCGCCACGACGCGGGCAATCCGGACTGGAGCGGCGACAAGGTGACGCTGCCGTGGTATTTGTACACGTACTACGGAGACCGCGAGACGCTCGAGGCCTGTTACCCGTCGATGGCCGCCTACGTCGATCTGCTCGCTTCGAGACGGCCGTCCGGCATCGTCGAAGAGGGCTTCGGGGATTGGTGCGCCCCGAACGCGGATGGCTGGGAAAATTACTTCAACGAAGTCGCGATCGTCAATACCGCGCTGTATTGGCGTTTTGCGAGCATCGTCGGCCAAGCGGCGGCGGTTGTCGGCCGGCCTGAGGACGCAGTCCGCTTCGCCGCGCTGGCGAAGGAGATCGGCGAAGCGTTCGACGCGCGATTTTATGTCGGCGACGGCAAGTACGGGAGCGGCTCGCAGACCGCGCAGCTGATGCCGCTTGTTTTCGGCATGGTGCCCGAGGATCGCTGCGGGGCCGTCTTCCAAGCGCTGCTCGCCGCCATCGAAGCGAAGGACGGCCGGCTCGATACGGGCATTTACGGTACGCGATACTTGCTCGACGTACTGGCCGACCGCGGATATGCCGATCTGGCCATCGCGATGATGACCAGGCCCGATTATCCGAGCTTCGGCTATCAGCTGGCGCAGGGAGCGACGACGCTCTGGGAGCAGTGGAGCGAGAAGGGAGCCATGCACTCGCACGACCATGCGATGTTCGGCGGCGTCGGCGCTTCCTTTTACACCCGTCTCGGGGGAATCGAGCCGCTCGCTCCCGGCTATGCGAAAATTCGCGTCAAACCCGTTTTCCCTGCCGGCCTCGACTGGGTGGAGACCCGTCTGCGTACGGTTCGGGGGCCGATCGCATCCGCATGGCGGAAGGATGGAACGGTCATTAGCCTCGAAGTCGAGATTCCCGAGGGTGCGACCGCGGTCGTGATCCTGCAGGCGCCGGGCGATCGGGACGAGGCGGCGGAGGCAAGGGAGATCGGCCCGGGCCGTTACCGGTTCGAGCTTGAGACGGCGGCCACCCGGCGATAAGCCGGCTTTACAAGCCGCCGCGATTCGATTACGCTTTAGAGCAGAGTGGCTATCGCACGGGGAGACAGGGTGGCATGCCGCCCCGTCTCCCTTGATTTTTGCAGAGGAGGATTCGCCATGCCGTTGGAATACCGCAAGATCGAATCGATCGAAGACCCGTATTTCGCCAAAATGCACGCGCTGATGGGCCGCGTGTTCCCGCCCGAGGAAGTGCTCGCGTTCGAGCTGTGGCGCGAGCCGCTGCTCGATCCTACGATTCAGGTATTCGTCGCGGTGCTGGACGGCGAAGTCGTCGGCGCAACCGAGTATCGCTACCGGCCGGAGTTCGCCGTCGCGATGACCGACTTCACCATCGTCGGCCGCGCAGGCCTTGGCATCGGCCGCTTCCTGCTCGTGCAGCGCGAAGCGCATCTGAAGCGGCTGGAGGCGGAGAGCGGCGTGCCGATGCTCGGCATGTTCGCGGAGATCTACGATCCGGCGCAGCTTGACGAAGCCGAAGCGCCGGGTCCGGTCGGCCCGATGCATCCCGCCGTGCGCCGCGAGGTGCTGTCGCATCTTGGCTTCAAACGTCTCGCGCTCGATTATGTTCACCCGTCCTGGGATCACGAGGGCAAAGCGGTGACGGGGCTCGACTTGTGCTTCCGGCCTGCGGACGATTCGCTGTCCGAGCTGCCGGCGACGCTTGCGGCCGGCTTCCTGCGCTGGTATTACGCCGCGCTTCCGAACAAGCCGGAGGCTTGGGAGCGGATGGTCGCGGAGCTGGAGCGTCAGGAGCGCGTGGCGCTGCTCGCCATCTAAGCGACGTTCGAAGAAGCGCGCGGGTGTACGCTTTTGCGGATTTAGACAAGGCGGAAGGAAGGTACGAACGTTGTCGTTTTCTCAACAAGATATGGTCATCACGATCTTAGGCCACGGCGATTCGCTAGGCACGCCGCGCGTCTACTGCGGCTGCGACGTATGCGAGGAAGCGAGGACGGGCGGACGCAACGTCAGGCGCCGTTCGTCGATCTGGCTCGAAGTGGCCGGCGAGTCGCCGCTGCTTGTGGACTGCGGCCCCGATTGGCGCCATCAGATGGAGCGGCTCGGCGTCAAGCGGGTCGATCAGGCGCTGCTCACGCATGCGCATATCGATCACATCGGCGGACTTGCCGAATGGGCGGACGCCTGCCGCTGGCTGGAATCGACGGCCGATCTGCATGCGCCGGCGGAGGTGCTGTCCGACGTGCAGTCCCGGTTCCCCTGGATCGGCGGACGCCTGCTGCACAAGCCGATCGATCCGGCGGCAGGACTCCGATACGGGAACTGGAAGGTACGCGCATGGAAGGTCAACCACGGAAAAAACGGTTATTCCTACGCATATCGCTTTGACCATCCCGAAGGCGGGGCCTGGGCGTACTGTCCCGACTCGATCGATCTGACGGACGAGCAGAAGGCGCCCCTGCATGGCTTATCGCTCCTCATTCTCGGTACGAGTTTCTATGAGGAGCCTTATCCGATGGAGACGAGGTCGCTCTACGACGTCAAGGAGGGTCTGGCACTCGCCGGGGAGGTGGGCGCGCCGGCCGTCGTCTTCACGCACTTGTCGCACGATATCGACGTCCGCAGAAATTACGGCTTGCCCGATTGGGCGCAATACGCCTATGAGGGCATGGAGCTGCGGGTAGCGTCCGGCAGGCCTTAAAGTCAAAAAAACCGTCCGGGCTGCGTGCTGCGCGCCCCGACGGTTTTTTTATTTCTTCAATCCCTGCTGCGAATGACGAGCAGAGCGCCTTCGGCGAGCGAAATGACGCCTTCCTCGGCTTCGAGCCGGTTGCTCACGCCAAGCGACATGCCCTGACGCAAAGTTGCGTTATGCAGCGGATAAGCGAAGCCGGAGAGCGTGACGCCGGTGACCTCGGCCGTGAGCGGCAACAGCGACACGTACGGAAAACGGTCATCCGCAGGGAGGCGTCCTTCGGACGTCAACAGGCGAATCTCGTTGTGCGCGTCAACGAGCCTAGCGCAAGCGCCCGCCCCGCCCGCAAGCGCGAGCAGCTGAACGTTGGCAAGGCTGTGGTCGAAGCGGGTGCCGAGTCCGCCTGCGATGACGATATCCCGGTAACCGCGGTCCAGCGCTTCGCGCAGCGCGAGCTCCGTATCGGACCAATCTTTGTTCACTGCGTCGAACTCGGCCGTCTCGGCCGCTTCAGCCCGAATGCGGGCGAGCTCGTCCGCGTCGACCGAATCGAAGTCGCCGAGAGCAAGATCGGGCGCGATGCCGTGCTGCACGAGATAATAGGCGCCCCTGTCGGCGCCGATGATATAATCGCCCGGCTGCGCGAGTTCGAGGCTCCAAGGTCCGAGATTGCCGCCCGTATAAATAACGGCTCTCCCTGACGAAGTCGGATTAGACAAGGCCATTTCCTCCTACATCACTATAAATGCGGCGACGGCCGCGGATACACCCAGTATAAAGGCTGACGCGTTCAGATGCGACCCGTCGGTCCAGGTTGCGCGGAAGCGCGCACGGCGGGCCGGCCGGCATCGCCCGTCGACGTGACGATCACGCCGGCCAGCACGCACGCCGTTCCTGCCAACTGAACGCCCGATACTGCCGCGCCGCCCGACAAAGAAACGAGCATCGTCACGATCGGAACCAGATTGAAAAAGATCGACGTTCTGCCCACGCCGAGCTTGCTCACGCCCTCGTTCCACCATAAGTAGCCCAGCACGCTCGTAAATACGGCCATGAACGCGATCGCCCCCCATGCGGCGGCGGGAACTTCGGGAATCGGCAGGCGGCTCGGCGTCACGGACGCCAGCGCGATGAGACCGAGCGCTCCGATGGACATCGTATAAGCCGTAGTCGCGAGGCTGCTAGAACCAGTGACGAGCTTGCGGTTCAGGACGGCATAGAGCGCCCAGCAGACATTGCCCGCGACGATCAGCAGGTCGCCTTTATTAAAAGACAAGCTGCGTACAAGCGTCCAAGAACCTTGCGTAAGGACGAGCACGACGCCGAGCAGGGAGACGAGGATGCCCGACAGCTGGCGGCGCGTCAGTCGATCCCGCAGCAGCAGACGCGCGAGCAGCGCCGCGACCATCGGATTAGCGGCCATGATCAGCGATCCGTTCAACGGGGGCGAGGTCTTCATGCCTTCGAAAAATAAAGCGTTGAAGCCGAACACCCCAACGACACCGAGCAGCAGAAAAGCCGCCCAGTTGCGACGCAGCGCGGACGGACGCATTCGCTCTCTCGCGTACAGCAGGACAAGGACGATCAATGCTGCCGTTCCGAATCGCCATGCGGCGGCGGATGGCGCGGACAGATAACCGACGGCGTAGGATGCGAGGTTGAACGATGCGCCGATAAAGACGGCGACAAGCGCCAATTTGACGTAGATGGACGATAACTTCATGACGTTCCCTCCTTTGTGATAAGCCTCAGCTTAAGGGTTAGAGTCAGCTCTAAGTCAAGGTTCGTTTTCAAAAAAATGCCTATCTGTTGGACTGTTGACTTCGATCTGGCTCTAAGGTGTATGATGGGGGAAAATGAAGCCAGGAAGGGGCTCGGCCTTATGATGTCGATCGGTCAGGTATCCGAGATGACGGGCTTGTCGCCCTACACGCTGCGTTATTATGAAAAAATCGGCGTGCTGCAGGGGCCGGAGCGCAGCGGCGGCGCAAGAAGCTATACGGACGCGGATGTGAACCTGATCCGTTGCTTGAGCGGGCTTAAAAAGCTAGGCGTGTCGCTGGAGGAAATTACGGAGTTTTTCCGCGACGGCTGCGTGATGGATATGGTGCGCCAGGGAGAGAGCGCCGAACGGCTGACGCCTTCGCTCGCCAAGCGAGTCGCGATCTTGACCAAGCACAAGGCGGAGCTCGAGGCCAAGCGCAGAGATCTCGATCAGATCATCTCGCTTACAGAGGATAAGCTGGCTTTGTATCGCCGGATGGCTGAGGAGCTTCGCGGAGAAGGCGGTTAAGTACGCATGAATAGAATTGCCATGCACTTGGCTGTAGTTTCCGGCTTATGATCACAAGCCCTTCGAATGGTGCAAATTCTCCGTTGCGGTCACGGACCGATAGCCGATACAATAGATGGGGCGGTTGGCGCGACGGCATTTGGCCCATCGCCGGATCAGAGAAACGGCCGGGGGTTATCGCTTTGACATTGGACGTATTTGAATGGTTCAGCATCATCGGCACCATCGCCTTCGCCGTGAGCGGAGCGATCGTCGCGATGGAGGAGCATTACGACATGCTTGGCGTGTTCGTGCTCGGTCTCGTGACTGCATTCGGCGGCGGAATCGTGCGCAATCTGCTCATCGGCGTACCCGTGACGACGCTATGGAGCCAGGGACTTTTGCTGAAGACGGCGGTCTTTTCGATTATAGTCGTGTTCGTGCTGCCTGCCGCATGGATTTATCATTGGAAAAGAAGCGAAGCGTTTTTCGACGCTATCGGTCTCGCAGCGTTCGCGATACAGGGCGCGCTGTATGCCGCAGAGGCGAAGCTGCCCGTCAGCGCCATCATGGTGGCCGCGATGATGACGGGCATAGGCGGCGGGATGATCCGCGACATCATGGCCGGCCGCAAGCCGCTCGTGCTGCGCGACGAGATTTATGCGGTATGGGCGCTGCTCGCCGGCTTGGCCGTCGGAGCGGGGCATTTGCAGATGACGTGGTCACTGCTCGCTCTGTTTGCCGTTACCGTGACGCTGCGGATGCTGTCCGTCCATTACAAATGGCGGCTGCCGCGCAGGAAGCTGCATGCGTTCGGCGGACAAGCCGGCGAGACCGTTGAAGAGGGAAAGGGGCTTTGAGCATGTATCGCGTATTGTTCGTATGTCTGGGCAACATCTGCCGCTCGCCGATGGCGGAGGCGGTATTCAGGGACCGCGTCGCGGCTGCCGGATTGTCCGGCGCGATTGAGATCGATTCTGCCGGCACCGGAGACTGGCATATCGGGAAGCCGCCGCACGAAGGGACGCGCGGTATTTTGGATAGCAAAAACATCTCTTATGAAGGGATGCGCGCACGGGGCCTGTCCGCCGAGGACGGAGAGCGATTCGATCTGATCGTCGCGATGGACCAAAGCAATGAAAAGGCGATTCGTGCGGTCGTCGGACCGAACCCCAAGGCAGAGATCATTCGATTCCTGTCGCTGGTGCCGGATTCGAAGCTTGCGGACGTACCGGATCCTTATTACACTGGGGACTTCGAAGAGACTTATGCACTCATCAGCGAAGCGAGCGATCGCTTGCTCGCTCGTTTGGTGGAGACGGGCCAAGCCAAAGCGACGAAATAGACGCGGCGTCCGCAAGGCTGGTCGTTCCCCGAGGGGCTTGCGGATCGTGCTCCGGGGGCAATGCGCATTTGCGCCAGGTCGCCATTGTGGATCAGATCGTGCTTATGTTTAGAAGCATTCCAGCAGCTCTGCGTGCTGATTCCATTAAAGTACTGTTGATTGGAAGCACATACCGCTCTTCAGCATAAAGACCACTCAAAGTGCTGTTCTATGGAAGCACATACTGCAATCCAGAGTTCTCACCAATCGAAGAGCTGTCGTATGGAAGCACATGCCCAATACCCGCATACAAACCAATTAAAGTACTGTCGATAGGAAGCACATATGGTCTTATAGCGCTACTAGCCTGGCAAGTACTGTTCTACGGAAGCACATCCTGCAATCCAGCGTACGAACCAATCGAAGTACTGTCGTATGGAAGCACATAGCGCCTCATTGTCATCTTTAACCTGCAAGTACTTCCCTGCGGAAGCACATACCGCACTCCAGTATTCGGACCAATCGAATTACTGTCATATGGAAGCACATAGCGCGACACCGGCAACTACTGCCTTACGGAGCGCATTTCGCAAAAATGGCTTGGCCCGTCACTTCACAGTGACGAGCCAAGCCTCTTTTCGAACATTACATATGCGCGTTCGGCCCGAGGAACGCCCCGAGCGCTTCCGGCAGCTCCTTTTGCCAGAAGCCCCACTTATGCTCGCCGTCTTTTTCCCGGTAGTCCACGTATGCGCCTTTGCTCTCAAGTATGCGCTTCGCGGCGCGGTTCAGCTCGACGAAGTTATGCGTGCCGCGCTCGGTCTCGTACGCCGTCTCCTGCAAGCCGACGGTCATCCAGAGCGACAGGCCGGACAGGTCGCCCGCTACCTTGAGTTCTGCGATCGACGCGCCATAATAGGCGCCGGACAGGGAGAGGATGCGAGTGAACAGATCCGGGCGTCTTAGCGCGATAGAGAGCGATACGGTAGCCCCCAGCGAATCTCCCGCGAGCAGACGCGCATCTGTAGTGGCGCGGGCGGCAAACGTCTTTTCGACGAACGGAACCAGCTCCTCGCTCCAAAATTGAAGGTAAGCTTCATGCCGCGCGCTGCCGGTCAAGTACTCTTCCGTCCGAACGGATTTGTCGACGTCGACGGCGGCGATGATGAAGGGCTCCCAGCTCTCTTCCAAAATAAGCGAATGGGAGATCGTGGCGATTCTGCCGAAATTGAAAAAATCTTCGCCGTCCTGACAATAAACGACGGGATAGCTGAGCCATTCCTGATAGCCGGGGGGTAAATAAAAACGGACGGAGCGCTCGCCCGCTTCGAGGTAATTGCTGGGAACGACATGTTTAACGACTGTTCTGCGCACATGCGTATCGGACATATAAATTTCTTCCTTTCGCAAGGTCCGAATCGGGTATGACAGCGCCCCGGCAAGGGTAAAACATAGGAATGTCCGCGGCGGAGACTGCCATTTTCAGGGCCTCGATTGTAAATTTGTATTAATGTGTTATACAACAAATTTGAATCTGTACTAGAAACATATTGCGCTTTCAACCGAGAAGAATTCAATAAATATGCCTTTTTTGCTTTGACCAAACCACTAGGGCAGCTATATAATAATTCTATAACAGAAACCCCTCTTCCACAATTCATGACGAGGAGATGTAACGATGAGCAAAGGATCTTTGGACGCTCCGGCCAAGCCGGGTCAGCAAGCTGCGCATATTGTGCATTCGGAAGACGTGACTCCGCTTCAAGTATTGTCCCCTGAAGGCGAAGTGGTCAATGCGGCCGCGATGCCGAATCTGACGGACGACCAATTGAAGGAAATCATGTACCGCATGGTATTTACCCGCACCTGGGACGACCGCGCGGTCAATCTCGGACGCCAAGGCCGTCTGGGCTTCTATGCGCCGGTATCCGGCCAGGAAGGCACGATGGTCGGCAGCGAATACGCATTGACGAAGGAAGACTTCATCTGCCCGGGCTACCGCGATATGCCGCAGCTCGTCTGGCACGGCCTGCCGCTGTATCAGGCGTTTCTGTATTCGCGCGGCCACCAGCATGGCGGTCAGATTCCCGAAGGCGTGAACGTGCTGATGCCGCAGATCATTATCGGCGCGCAGATCCTGCACGCGACGGGCGTCGCCATGGGCTTCAAGCTTAAGAATGAAAAGCGCGTCGCGATCACCTATACCGGTGACGGCGGCTCCTCCGAAGGCGACTTCTACGAAGGCATGAACTTCGCCGGCTCGTTCAAGCTGCCGGTCATCTACTTCGTGCAAAACAACGGCTATGCCATCACGACGCCGTTCGCCAAGCAGACGGCCGCGCAATCGATTGCCCACAAGGCGCTTGCAGCCGGCATCCGCGGCGTGAAGATCGACGGCATGGACGTGCTCGCGGTCATCTCCGCCGTTCAGGAAGCTGCAGAAATCGCCCGCGAGGGCGGCGGCGCGACGCTGATCGAAGCCGTCACGTACCGTTTCCGTCCGCACTCGATGTCCGACGACGCGACGAAGTACCGCACGAAGGAAGAGGAGCAAGAGTGGGCGCTTCGCGATCCGCTCGTCCGCTTCGGCAAGTACCTTGAATCGAAGGGCCTGTGGTCGGAAGAGGACACGGCTCGCGTCAAGGAAGAGGCTAAGGCAGCGGTAGCAGAGCACATCAAGAAGGCCGAGCAGACGGAAAAGATGACGGTCGCCGGATTGATCGACTCGATGTTCGAGACGACGCCTCCGCACCTCGAAGAGCAAAAGGCTGAATTCTGATAAAGACCGCGACGCGCCTGGACGATTGCGTTTCAGGCGACGCGGTCCGGGCTCGCGCTTGCAGGCCCGTTCAATATATACGGTACAGCCGCTTTTCGCGGCCGCATCCTCTAGATGGGAGAGAACAAAATCCAATGGCGCAAATGAACATGATTGAAGCGATCAAAGACGCCTTGCGCGTCGAACTGAAGCGCGACCCCGGCGTTCTGCTCTTCGGCGAAGACGTCGGCAAGGTCGGCGGCGTCTTCCGCGCGACGGAGGGCCTCCAAGCCGAGTTCGGCGAGCAGCGCGTATTCGATACGCCGCTGGCCGAATCCGCGATCGGCGGTCTCGCCGTCGGTCTGGCTACCCAAGGCTTCCGTCCGGTCGCCGAGATTCAATTCGTAGGCTTTATTTTCGAGGCGCTCGACCAGATGTTCGTCCAGGCGGCGCGCCTGCGCTACCGTTCCGGCGGACGCTATAACGCGCCGATCGTCTTCCGCACGCCGTTCGGCGGCGGCGTCAAGGCGGCAGAGCTTCACACCGATTCGCTCGAGGGTCTCGCGATCCAGACGCCGGGCATCAAGGTCGTCGTGCCTTCGAACCCGGCCGATGCCAAGGGCCTTATGATCTCGGCGATCCGCGACAACGACCCTGTATTCTTCATGGAGCACCTCAACCTGTACCGCGCGTTCAAGGACGAAGTGCCTGAAGGCGAGTACACGGTGCCGATCGGCAAGGCGAACGTCGTCCGCGAGGGTAAGGACATTACGATCATCGCTTACGGCCTGATGGTCCACACCGCGGTCAAGGCGGCTGACGAGTTGGCCAAGAACGGCGTCTCCGCGGAAGTCATCGACCTTCGCACGCTCATGCCGCTCGACATCGACACGATCGTCGAGTCGATCAAGAAGACGAACCGCGCGATCGTCGTTCAGGAAGCGCAGAAAACCTCCGGCGCCGCCGCCGAGATCATCGCGCAGATCAACGAAAAGGCGATTCTGCACCTGGAAGCGCCGGTGCTCCGCGTCGCGGGCCCGGATACGGTGTACCCGTTCGCGCTGGTCGAGGACGCCTGGCTGCCTACGCCTGCGCGCATCGTGAAGGCCGCCAACCAGACGCTTCAGTTCTAATGTAAAGGAGGGATAGCGCATGGCAAGATTCGAATACCGGTTCCCCGAGCTCGGCGAAGGCCTGCACGAAGGCGAGATCGTCAAGATGCACATCGCGCCGGGACAGGCCGTGACCGACGAAGATATTCTGATGGAAGTACAGAACGACAAGGCGATCATGGAGGTGCCTTGCCCGGTTAACGGCAAGGTGCTCGAAGTGTTCGCCAAGGACGGGCAGACGATGCGCGTCGGCGAAGTCGTCGCCGTCATCGAAGCCGAAGGCGAGCTGCCTGAGCAAGCGGAAGGCCACGGCGCCGAGCCGTCCGGCCAGAGCGGCGAAGCGGATTCTGCGAAGGGCGGGGCGGACCTGCAAGGTCAGCCTGCTCAACAGCCTGCCAAGGAAAACGCGGCGGAAGGCGCTAAGCCGGCCGCGGCTGCAGAAGCGAAGCCCGCAGAGAAGGACGCTGCGCTCGTGCTGGCTACGCCTAGCGTGCGCAAGTTCGCTCGCGAGAAGGGCGTCGCCATCGCGGAAGTGTCCGGCACCGGCAAAAACGGCCGCATCACGCGCGAGGACGTAGCCGGGTTCGCCGCAGGCGGAGCGCCTGCGAAGAGCGAAGCCGCGTCCGCTGACGCAGCGCCTGCAGCCAGCCAGGCCGCAGCGCCTGCCGCGCGCGCCGTACAAGCCGGCCCGGGCGTCGAAGAGCGCGTGCCGTTCAAGGGCATCCGCAAGGCGATCGCGAACGCGATGGTCAAGTCCGTATACACGGCGCCGCACGTCACGCTGATGGACGAAGTGGACGTCACCGCGCTCGTCGCGCTGCGCAACCGCTCCAAGGCGTTCGCCGAGAAGAAGGGCGTCAAGCTGACGTACCTGCCGTTCATCGTCAAGGCGCTCGTCGCCGCCGTGCGCGAATTCCCGGTCATGAACGCGATGATCGACGAAGCCGCGAACGAGATCGTCTACAAGAAGTACTACAACATCGGCATCGCCACCGACACGGACAACGGTCTGCTCGTGCCGGTCGTCTTCGACGCCGACCGCAAGAACATCTGGAACATCGCCAAGGAAATCAAGGATCTGGCGACTCGCGGCCGCGACGGCAAGCTGAGCGCGGGCGAGCTGAGAGGCAGCACGATCTCGATCACCAATATCGGTTCGGCAGGCGGCCTGTTTTTCACGCCGGTTATCAACTTCCCTGAATCCGCGATTCTTGGCGTAGGCCGCATCGATCAGAAGCCGGTCATCAAGAACGGCGAGATCGTGCCCGCTTCGGTCATGGCGCTCAGCCTGAGCTTCGACCACCGCATCGTCGACGGCGCTACGGCGCAACAGTTCGTCAATTATATCAAACAGCTGCTTAGCGATCCTGAGCTGCTCGTCATGGAGGTGTAATCGATGGTAGTAGGAGACGCTTCTCTGGACATCGACACATTAGTTATCGGCGCAGGCCCCGGCGGTTACGTCGCGGCCATCCGCGCGGCACAGCTTGGCCAAAAAGTCATCATTGCGGATAAGGGCAAGTTCGGCGGCGTATGTCTGAACGTCGGCTGTATCCCGTCCAAGGCGCTGATCAACTCCGCGCATCACTACGAAGCCATGCTGCATGCCGACGAGTACGGATTGTCCGCCGAGAACGTTAAGGTCGATTTCGGCAAGGTGCAGTCGTACAAGGACTCCGTCGTCAACAAGATGACGAGCGGCGTCGAGATGCTGCTCAAGGCGAACAAGGTTCAAATGTTCCAAGGCGAAGTCATGTTCATCAACGAAAACGAAGCGCGCCTGTTCAACGACCAGGAAGCGCCTCGCTATCGCTTCAAGAACTGCATCATCGCGACGGGCTCGCGCCCGATCGAACTGAAGCCTTTCCCGTTCGGCGGACGCATTCTGTCGTCGACCGAAGCGCTGTCCCTGCCTGAAGTGCCGAAGAGCATGGTCATCATCGGCGGCGGCTACATCGGCATCGAGCTCGGCCAAATGTACGCCAAGTTCGGCACCGAGATCACGATCCTCGAGGGCGCGGACACGATCATGCCTGGCTTCGACAAGGACATGAGCAATCTCGTCGTCAAGAAGCTGAAAAAGAACAAGGTCGACATCGTCAACGGCGCGCTCGCCAAGGGCGCCGAACAGACCGACAAGGACGTCACCGTAACGTACGAAGTCGGCGGCGAACAGAAGACCGTGACCGCAGATTACCTGCTCGTCACCGTCGGACGCCGTCCGAATACCGACGGCGAGCTGGGACTCGACCTGATCGGCATTAAGACGACCGATCGCGGTCTGATCGAAGTCGACGACCAATGCCGCACGAACATCAAGCACATCTTCGCTATCGGCGATATCGTGCCTGGCGCGGCGCTGGCGCACAAGGCTTCCTACGAAGCGAAGGTCGCAGCCGAAGCGATCGCAGGTCTGCCGTCCAAGGTCGACTACAAGTGCATTCCTGCAGTCGCTTTCTCCGATCCCGAGTGCGCGAGCGTCGGTTACACGGAGAAGGAAGCGAAGGATAAGGGCCTGAACGTCAAGTCCAGCAAGTTCCCGTTCGGCGGCAACGGCCGCGCGGTAACGCTGAACGGCGCGGACGGCTTCCTGAAGCTGATCTCCGAAGTCGACACGGGCCTTGTCGTCGGCGCGCAGATCGCCGGCGTCGAGGCCTCCAACATGATCGCCGAGCTGGGTCTGGCGATCGAGATGGGCGCTACGATCGAAGATATCGCCCTGACCATCCACGCTCACCCGACGCTGGGCGAGATCACGATGGATGCGGCCGAGCTCGCGATGGGTCACCCGATCCACACGATCGCGCCGAAAAAATAAACGAATCTTTATCTAAAAAGCGGAAAACGCAGAGTCAAACGCTGCGTTTTCCGCTTTTCTCAAGCAAGGCGCCCGCACGCTGCCCTGAAAAGGGGAAAGCGGCCGGGCGTTTCTTGTTCTTTTTATCCTCTTTTAAACAGTCCATAATGGAGACAGGAAGCAAGGGAGAGATAAAAAGGAGGAAATACCACATGTTAGATACGCAGTACGCGCTTGAAAAGCTGGCGGAATACCGGGAACAGGGGCATCACGATTATGAAGAGAGAATCGACGATCCTTTGATCGGCGCGCGCAGAATGAAGAAACTTCGCACGACTTTTCTCGCGGCGCTTGGCTTAATGGCAGCAAAATAGGCAGTCCCTTGGGGGTCCCGAGGGGCTGCCTTATTTTTTTGTAGCTTGGGAACCGCAGCGCGTTCGGAAGTCTTCCTTGCGAGCCGTCCTACGCACGCGGTGATCCATCGTCAAACGAACCAAGCGTCAGACGACCTTTTCCAGCCAAATATGCTTAAAATTGATCCAGCCATGGGAGCTGAAGCTCGCGCCTCTGACCGACGGATGCATGTACGTGCTTAGACGGCGATGATGGAGGAAGTGAATATAGCATTCGTCCCGCAGACGGGTCTCGATCTCGCGCAGATGACTGCGGCGCTCGTCGGCGCTGTATGCGGCGAGCGCGCGATCGACGCGTTCGACGATCCAAGCTTTTAAGGTCGGATTGAGATACGCGCTCGTCAAGCAGGATTCATGTTCGTACAGATCGATCTCGCACACCTCGTCCTCGCCCAGGACGAGGCCCGACACTGTAAAGTCGCCGCTCTCGATGATCTCGGGGTCCGCCGACTGCTTCCAATCCGCCACGAACAGATCGATACGCACGCCGTACCGTTCAAGCCTAGATTGGATCCAGCGGCCGTCGAGCTCGTACTTTTCATGAATGAACAGTCTAAGCTCGCTGCCGTCGTAGCCGGAGGCCTTCAGCGCTTCCTTAATTTTGGGCTCCGAGGCTGACTTGCCGATAAACTTCATGCTGTCCTCGGGCCGGATGCCGTAGGCGGGCAGCGCGCGCTCGCCCCCCAGATCGGCTTGCATCGCCACGGGATCGAGTATGAGACTTACGGCTTGACGGAACCGCTCGTTTTGCGGCCAGCCTTCTTTTTTCGTATTCCACGTCAGCATCGTACAACCGTTGCACAGCCGTGCCATCGCCTGCCAGTCCGACTCGGGGTTCGAATCCTCAGTCTCGCCCTCCATATCGGGCGTGCGCATGACCGAAGGCAGGCCGATGGTGGAGAGCTCCCGGCAATCCTCCGGCATGATGACGATGTCCACGCAGTCCAGATAAGGCCTGCCCGCGTAGTAAGACGTGTTGGCCGTCAGTTCGATCCGATGGGGAGACAGGCAGACGAGCCGGAACGACCCCGTACCGAAAGGCAGCTGCCAAAAGGACGCTTCCTCGAGTCCGCCGAAGTCGAGCGGCAGAATGGAGGATGCTGCTGCGCATAGGAACCGGTCGAAGATCCTGTTCGGACGGGACAGCGAGAAGCGTACGGTGCGCGGTCCAAGCGCCTCGACCCGGGATAGGCTGCGCATCATCCAGCTATTCGGCGTGCCAGGCTGGCGCAGCCGCTCGAACGTGAAGACGACATCGTCGCTGGTCAGCTCGCGACCGTCGTGGAAGAGCACGCCCTTGCGCAAATAAAACGTCCACTCCATGCCCGCGGAATCGGAACTCCACGCATGCGCGATGCCCGGCACGATCCGCCCGACCGATTCGTCGAAGCTGACGAGCCGGTCGTAGATGTGATACATGAGATGGCAGTCGAAGGCAAAATTCGCTTTTCCAGGATCGAGCGTCTGCACCTGCCGGTACACCGGGATGCGGAGCGTATCGCAGTCCGTGCGCCCCCGGACCGTTTCCTTCTGATAGCCGAACCTCACGTTCAGCCAATCGATGAACCTGGTCTTGACGTCGGTCCCGCCGCCGAAGGTCGCAATCAGCTCGAAGGACACGCGATAGTCGCCCAGCTCGGCCTTCGCGGTCGCCAGTTCGAACAAGAAGGGTTCTTTGTCCGCCTTGAATACGATATGGGAGCGGTTGCCGCGGCCGCGGCCGGGCATCCAGGCGATGAGGCCGTCCTCCTCCAGCTTTTTCAGCACAAGTTTGGCGTTGCGAGTCGTGCAGAACAGCGTCTCGGCCAGTTCCTCCAGCGTCGCTTCGACTGGCGTACCCGGCGATCGAGCGCCATCGAACCGGTCGTATAAGGTCAAATAGCGTTCCGCGGCCAGCATAAGACCATCCTTTCCAACGTGCGCGAATTAAAAGGGGAAAACCATTAATTGTATTATACGCTTTTTATCCTCTTTTGAACATCGGATAATGTAGTCAGGCCGCAGGGGCGCGGCAAAGGAGGGACTTGACCATGCTGGACATTCAGTACACGCTGGAAAAGCTGGCCGAATACAGAGCGCTGGGACACGACGACTACGCGGTGCGCATCGAAGATCGCTTGAGCGGCCCGAGAAGGCTGAGAAGCTTGCGTCTGACGTTGCTTGCGCTAATCGGAAACTTGTTAGGCAGATGAGGCAGCCTTTGCGGCAGCCTCATTTTTTTGTGCAAAACGCGAAGATGCGGCTTGAGATACAGTTGCGATATAATAGAAGGATCATGTACAAAAAAGGGGAAGTCAAAACGATGAACCAAGCACCAAGACCGATCTCGGCTTCCCGGTCCGTCCTGACCGAGATGCTGTTCCCCGGCGATACGAACTATCACGGCACGATGTTCGGCGGTACGCTGATGCAGTACATCGACAAGATCGCCACGATCGCCGCGATGCGGCACTGCCATATGCCCGTCGTGACGGTCTCGCAGGACAGTCTCGACTTTTTGTCGCCGATTCGCGTGGGAGAGGCGTTCGAGCTCGAGGCGTGCGTCACCTGGACGCACCGCAGCTCCATGGAGATTTACTGCGTCGTTCGCGCGGAGGACCTGTTCACCGGCGAACGGCGGTTGACCGTCACCGCGTTCAGCACGTTCGTCGCGCTCGGGGCGGACGGCAAGACGGCGCCGGTGCCCGGCGTGTACCCGGAGACCGACGAGGAGCGGGCGCTGCACGAGAGCGCGCAGGCCCGGTACGAGCAGCGGCAGCTTCGGCGGGGGCAGCGGTATTCGTCGACAGACGGACGGGACAAATGATACAATCGGATCACAATTTATAAATGAAAAGGTGAGACGTCTTTTGCGCAACTATTTGGACCTGCTACAGGATATATTGGACAACGGCACGAGCCGCGGAGACCGGACGGGGACCGGCACGATCAGCGTGTTCGGAAGACAGCTGCGTTTCGATCTGCAGGAAGGCTTTCCCCTCGTCACGACGAAGAAGCTTCATCTGAGAAGCATCGTGCACGAGCTGCTCTGGTTTTTAAGCGGCGACACCAACATCCGTTATCTGAAGGAAAACCGCGTCTCGATCTGGGACGAATGGGCCGACGAGAACGGCGACCTCGGTCCAGTGTACGGCTCCCAGTGGCGCGCATGGGAGACGCCCGATGGACGCACGATCGACCAGATCGCGCAGGTCATCGATTCGATCAAGAACAATCCTGAGTCCCGCCGCCATCTCGTCAGCGCCTGGAACGTGGCGGAGATCGACCGGATGAAGCTGCCGCCTTGCCATTTCGTTTTCCAGTTTTACGTGGCCGAAGGCAAGCTCTCCTGCATGCTGACGATGCGCTCGGTCGACACGTTCCTCGGACTGCCGTTCAATATCGCGTCGTATGCGCTGCTCACGCATATGGTCGCGCAGCAATGCGGACTCGAGCCCGGCGAGTTCATCTGGTCCGGCGGCGACGTCCACATCTACGCCAACCATCTCGAACAGGTGAAGCTGCAGCTGACGCGCGAGCCCCTGCCGCTGCCGAAGCTCGTCATTCGCCGCAAGCCCGATTCGATCTTCGACTACAAGTTCGATGACTTCGAATTCGAAGGCTACGAGTATCATCCGGCGATCAAGGCTCCCGTAGCCGTATAAGCTTTTCCGCCGATACGCCCGGCAGCTGCGCTTCGCCCGTTTCCCAGCAAGGGAGGAGGGCGGCGCACGCGGCCGGGCGTTCGATCTGCTTCGCCCTTTAAAAGACTAAAGCGTCGAAGAGGCGAAGGCTTTGTCATGAAACAGTCGTTTTTTGGTCGATAGTCGGGGAGAAGCATCTTATGTTATGATAGTTACACAAAAGATTCGATAAGAATGCATGAAGGAGGCGGTGGCTCATGTCCGTCACGTTAATCGCCGCCGTCGCGAAGAACGGCGTCATCGGCTCCGAAGGCGGTCTTCCTTGGCGCCTAAAGGACGAGATGGCTTATTTCAAGGCCCAGACGATGGGCAAGCCCGTGCTGATGGGCAGCACGACTTTCCGGTCGCTGCCGAAGCCGCTGGCAGGGAGGACGAACGTCATTCTGTCCCGCGCGATGACCGAAGCGCCCGAGGGCTGCGTCATCGTCCGGTCGGTGTCCGAGGCGCTCGAACGCTACGGCGGCGAGGAGCTCATGGTTGCGGGCGGCGCCGACGTCTACGGGCAGCTTCTGCCTTTCGCCGACATGCTTCTGCTGACGGAGCTGTCCGAGGCTGTGGAAGGCGACGCCGTATTTCCGGCCTACGACAAGTCCGAATGGTCATTGACGTCGCGAACGCACAAAGAGGCCGACGAGCGCAACCCGATCGCCTTCGACATGTGCGTCTACGAGCGCCGGCGAGCGGAAAGTGCAAACATTAGTGGGGATAATCCATTCTGATGACTAGGGTCCTCAGGTATGATGGTCTATCATATATAACGGTGACCTGACAAGTTTTTTGAACGGTCAGACACGCGAATTACCGACAGATGGAGGAAATGGGATGTCGACGCCTACGGGATTTATGGAATATCAACGCGAGCTGCCTAGCGACCGCGACCCCCTTGAACGGATCAAGGATTGGAACGAGTTCCACCGCATGTTCTCCGAGGAGCAGCTGCGCACCCAAGGGGCGCGCTGCATGGACTGCGGGACGCCATATTGCCATACGGGAATGGAACTGTCCGGCGGCGCTTCCGGCTGTCCGGTCAACAACCTGATCCCCGAGTGGAACAACCTCATCTACCGCGGACTGTGGAGAGAGGCTTACGAACGCCTGGCCAAGACTAACAACTTTCCGGAGTTCACGGGACGCGTCTGCCCGGCGCCTTGCGAAGGCTCGTGCACCGTCGGTCTGATCGGCGATCCGGTCACGATCAAGACGATCGAACAGGCGATCATCGACCGCGCCTTCGAAGAAGGCTGGGTCGTCCCTCAGCCGCCCAAGCTTCGCACCGGCAAGCGCGTCGCGGTCATCGGCTCCGGCCCGGCAGGTCTTGCCGCGGCTGCGCAGCTGAACAAAGCCGGTCATACGGTGACCGTATTCGAGCGCGCCGACCGTCCGGGCGGCCTGCTGACGTACGGCATTCCGACGATGAAGCTCGAGAAGCATATCGTGAAGCGCCGTGTCGACCTGCTGGCCGAAGAAGGCATTCAGTTCGTGACGAATACCGAGATCGGCAAGGACATCCCGGCCAAGCAGCTGGCCGAAGAGTACGACGCGATCGTCCTGTGCGGCGGCGCGACGAAGGCGCGCGGGCTGGGTCCGGTCGAGGGCGCGAACCTCAAGGGCATTTATCCGGCGATGGACTATTTGAACGGCACGATCAAGAGCTATCTCGATTCGAACCTCGAAGACGGCAATTATATATCCGGCAAGGACAAGCATGTCATCGTCATCGGAGGCGGCGACACGGGTACCGACTGCGTCGCTACGGCGCTTCGTCACGGCTGCACGAGCGTTTCCCAGTTCGGCACGCACGCCAAGGCGCCGCTGACCCGGGATCAGATCAACAACCCATGGCCGGAATACCCGAACGTCTATACGCTCGACTATGCGCATGAAGAGGCCAAGGTGCTGTACGGCGAAGATCCGCGCGCGTTCTCCGTCCTGACGAAGAAGTTCGTCGGCGATGAACACGGCAATGTGAAGGAACTGCATACGGTGCAGATCCGCCGCTACGTCGACGAGACGGGCCGCAAGGTATACGAAGAGATCCCGGGCACGGAAAAAGTATGGCCGGCCGATCTCGTCCTCGTCGCAGTCGGCTTCGAAGGACCGGAGTCCACGCTGATCGAACAGCTCGGCCTCGAGACCGATCGCCGGACCAACGTGAAGGCCGCTTACGGCAAGTACAAGACGAGCGTAGACAAAGTGTTCGCGGCAGGCGACATGCGCCGCGGCCAGAGCCTCATCGTCTGGGCGATCAACGAAGGACGCGAAGCGGCCCGCGAAGTGGACCGTTATCTGATGGGCTCCACGATGCTGCCTTGAGCATCTAGGATTTGAACTTATCAAATGCGCTTGGGTCGTTTCCCGCGTTCGTCTTCTTGCGAAGACAGCGGGTGACGGCCCTTTGTTGCGGACGGAGGACATTCGCAGTGAGACGTTATGGAGACGAGATGCCGACCGAGCTTACGTTTATCGGGTTCGACGCGGTCATCGAACGTAGGGACGGGCAATGGATAGATGTCGAATTGAGGATGGAAACGGACGAGGCGACGCCGCTGCCGGCCGATCTGATCGATCTGACGGCGCTCGTCGTCTGCACGCACGCCGGCCATCCGATCCAAATCGAAGCGCTGGACGAAGGCTGCGATTGCGAGTATCAATTCACAGTGTTCGAGAAGGAACAAATCGAACGCTTCATTCGCGGCGACGAAGTGCAGGCGCGAATTATCAAAGCGTCTCGAGGCGAAGAATCGTAAGATCGCATACTGTGTCAATCGGTTGAAACGGCACCTGAAGGGTTGGATTCGCCGCCGGCGAATTCGCCCGTCAGGTGCTTTTTTGGCTGTCGGCGGTATGCTAAACTATGGAAAACGGGCGGAGTCGGGAATCGCCGGGCGGAAGGAGCGGATCGGATATGGCAGGTACGGCATTGCTGACGCCGGGGGATGTGTCTGTCATACGCCGGTACGTACGAACGAAGTATGCGCCGATGCCCGAGACGAATCAGGCCGAAATCGTCGCCGATGCGATCTCGCGCACGATCCGCAAGCGGCTGCCGGACTGGCCGGACTCGCTGAAGTCGAGCGTCGCGGACAAGCTCATCGCTGCTTGCGTCGTCGCGGAAGGGCGCGAGGTGTATGCGCTGGACGTGCTGCGTTATTGCGGGGACCTGGCGCTCTCCGACGAATCGCATGCGGTCAGCCTGATGCGCTGGCTGAATGAACGAACGCCTCACGATTGGACATTGGACCAAATTGTGGCGCATACGGATCGAGGGCTGACGCTGCGGTCCGATCTGGCGGAAAAGACATGGGATACAAGCGGCCGTCGACGCGGCTCCCGTATGTCGGGCTTGCAAAACGCCGGGAATCACCTGCACGCAGCTTCGCCGGCGGACATGCTGTCATCCGACAGCGTTAGCGGTATTGAAGCCGCCGCGCGAACTGCGGCTGCCGAGGAGGCGGTG
>Ga0209566_100655_pt1 | contig 20852 bp, 18 predicted proteins | sample Araplavi_mTSA_r2_2_FD_184287 | JGI IMG/M metagenome (GOLD analysis project Ga0209566, IMG submission 184287) | Arabidopsis root microbial communities from North Carolina, USA - plate scrape CL_Cvi_mTSA_r2 (SPAdes) (version 2) | ecosystem: Host-associated > Plants > Roots > Endosphere | place...
AGGTTCGACTTCACGTACAGGTTCTGGAAGGTCGGCTCGATACAGGCCGACACGCCGATGATGTTCGAGATCGTCGCCGTCGGCGCGATCGCGACGCAGTTCGAGTTGCGCATGCCGTGTGCGGCGATCCGCGAACGCAGCGACGTCCAGTCGAGCGACTCCGACGTGTCGACCTCGACGTAGCCGCCGCGCGCTTCCGTCAGCAGCTTCAGCGTGTCCTGCGGGAGGATGCCGCGATCCCACAGCGAGCCGCGGTAGCTCGAGTAGCGGCCGCGCTCTTCGGCCAGCTCGGTCGACGCGTAGTACGCGTAGTAGCAGACCGCTTCCATCGAACGATCGGCGAACTCGACCGCCGCTTCCGACGCGTACGGCGTGCGCAGCAGGTGCAGGCAGTCCTGGAAGCCCATGATGCCCATGCCGACCGGACGGTGCTTCAGGTTCGAGTTACGCGCCTTCGGCACCGCGTAGTAGTTGATGTCGATCACGTTGTCGAGCATGCGCATCGCGACGCTGATCGTGCGCTTCAGCTTCTCGTGGTCGAGCGCGTAGCTGCCGTCGGCCTGCTTCACCAGGTGGGCGACGAGGTTCACCGAGCCGAGGTTGCACACCGCGATTTCGGTGTCGCTCGTGTTCAGCGTGATTTCCGTGCACAGGTTCGACGAGTGGACGACGCCGACGTGCTGCTGCGGCGAGCGCACGTTGCACGGATCCTTGAACGTGATCCACGGGTGGCCCGTCTCGAACAGCATGCCGAGCATCTTGCGCCAGAGTTGCTGCGCCGGGATCTTCTTGAACAGCTTGATCTCGCCGCGCGCGACCTTCTCTTCGTAAGCCGTGTAAGCCTTCTCGAAATCGGCGCCGAACTTGTCGTGCAGGTCCGGGCAGGTCGACGGCGAGAACAGCGTCCAGTCGGCGCCTTCCATCACGCGCTTCATGAACAGGTCGGGAATCCAGTTCGCCGTGTTCATGTCGTGCGTACGGCGGCGGTCGTCGCCGGTGTTCTTGCGCAGCTCGAGGAATTCCTCGATGTCGAGGTGCCACGATTCGAGGTACGCGCAGACCGCGCCCTTGCGCTTGCCGCCCTGGTTCACCGCGACGGCCGTGTCGTTCACGACCTTCAGGAACGGGACCACGCCTTGCGACTTGCCGTTCGTGCCCTTGATATGCGAGCCGAGCGCACGCACGCGCGTCCAGTCGTTGCCGAGGCCGCCGGCGAACTTCGACAGCAGTGCGTTTTCCTTCAGCGCTTCATAGATGCCGTCGAGATCGTCCGCGACCGTCGTCAGGTAGCACGACGACAGCTGCGAGCGGTGCGTACCCGAGTTGAACAGCGTCGGCGTCGAGCTCATGAAGTCGAAGCTCGACAGCACGTTGTAGAACTCGATCGCGCGCGTCTCGCGGTCGATCTCGTTCAGCGACAGGCCCATCGCGACGCGCATGAAGAATGCCTGCGGCATTTCGATGCGGGTGCCGTCGACGTGCAGGAAGTAGCGGTCGTACAGCGTCTGCAGGCCGAGGTAGCCGAACTGCAGGTCGCGATTCGCGTCGAGGGCTTCGCCGAGGCGCTTCAGGTCGAACTGCAGCAGCTTGTCGTCGAGCAGGCCGGCGTCGACGCCTCGCTTCAGGAACTGCGGGAAGTATTCCGCGTAACGGGCCGGCATCTCGGCCTGGACGACTTCCTCGCCGAGGATCTCGCGACGGATCGTGTGCAGCAGGATGCGGGCCGTGACCTGGCTGTATGCCGGGTCCTTCTCGATCATCGTGCGCGCTGCGAGGATCGCCGAGTCGTAGACCTGGCTCATCGGCACGCCGTCGTACAGGTTCTTCACCGTTTCGGCGACGATCGGGTCAGGGTTAACCGCAGCGCCGAGGCCGTCGCATGCCGACACGATCAGCGCGCGCAGCGCGTTCAGGTCGAGCGGACGCGTGACGCCGTTGTCGACGACGTTGATGCCGGTGCTCGACTCGCCGCCCGCTGCCGCCGCTTCCTCGCCCGCATGCTGGCGCTCGAGGTGACGCTTCTCGCGATACAGCACGTACGCACGCGCGACGTTGTGCTCGCCGCCGCGCATCAGCGCGAGTTCGACCTGGTCCTGGATGTCTTCGATATGGAACGTACCGCCGTTCGGGCGGCTGCGCACGAGCGCGCGCACGACGTTGTGCGTCAGCTGTTCGACCTGCTCGCGCACGCGCGCCGATGCCGCGCCCTGCCCGCCGTTGACGGCCAGGAAAGCCTTGGTCACCGCGATCGCGATCTTCGAAGGTTCGAACGATACGACGCTGCCGTTGCGGCGGATCACCTTGTAGTCGGCGAACGTGGCCTGCGGCGCGAGCGCCTTCGCGCCCTGTTCGGTCCCGCCGAGCGGACGGCTCGAGGCGCTCTCGTACTGGGACGTCGCGTTGTCGGTGGTTTGCATGTGCAAAGCTCCTGGTGTTGGATGGTGCGGAGAGAACCGCGGATTAAAACGAACGCTGCGCAACGCGGTGCGCGAGCGGTAAGAGGCGAGCGATGCGCCGGGGAAGCCGGTTCGGTCGATGCGCGACAACCGAGCCGGTCGTGTGCTTCGTCATGTATACCCTGCCCCGTCGAAGTTCGCTGCGCTGATCGCGACGCCCGGACCGCCCGGCCTGACGCGCCGCCCTGAGAACCCTGTCCGCCGGCGTTGGCCGCCGGCCGGTGCCGCTCGGGTTTCCCCTGCGACACACACTATATCTAGTGCAGAACTGCTCAACTGGCACCAAGTATAGTGGACATTCGGAGGACGTCCAAACGGATAATTTACGATGGAGGTCTTGACATCGCTCACGCGCAGACACGACAAGGCATTGGTCGGAGAAAAAACTTTCTCCGGTCAAAAAACCCCGCGATCAGTGCTGACGGAAAGGAAAGTATTCGGCGGAAAACCCGGCATCGCTCGCGAAGCGTTGCCAATCGAAATGCGGGCCCGGGTCGGTCTTGCGGCCCGGCGCGACGTCCGAGTGCCCCGCGAATGCGTCGACCGGGTAGCGTGCGGCGAGCGCGCGGGAGAGTGCGGCGAGCGTCGCGTACTGCGCGTCGTCGAACGGCACGTCGTCCGCGCCCTCGAGCTCGATGCCGATCGAGAAGTCGTTGCAGCGCGACCGGCCGAAGAATTCGGACGAGCCCGCGTGCCACGCGCGCTCGTCGCACGACACGAACTGCACGAGTTCGCCGCTGCGGCGGATCAGGAAGTGCGCGGACACGCGCACGCCGCGCAGGTGGCTCTGGTAATAGGGGTGCGCATCGCAGTCGAGGCGATTCAGGAACAGCGCCTCGATCGCGTCGCCGCCGAACTCGCCGGGCGGCAAGCTGATGTTGTGGACGACGACGAGCGTCGGCACCGCACCTGCGGGCCGCACCTCGTAATTCGGCGACGGCGCGTGGCGCGCTTCGCGCACCCAGCCGTGTGCGTCGACCGACAGTCGTGCTGCGTCGTTCATCGGGCGTCGTGGCCGCTCGCGCGTGCGCCGTGGCGCTGCGCGTGCTCGGTGCTGCAGAAGTATTCGCCGCTCGCGACGACGGCATCGCCCTTCGGCGCATGCACGCCGCATTCGGCGCAGCGCACCATCGGCTCGGGCAGCGAGCGAGCGGCGTCGCCGTTCGGCCGCGCAGCTCCGGGGCCACCGGTGCCGGGCGCGCCGTCGTAACCGGCGCCGCGGCCGGTGCGCGCCTGCGCGTGCTCCTGCGCCTGGCGCAGCTTGCGCGCGAGCCACGAACCCGCGAAGAAGAGAAGGATCAGGAGAAGAATCTGTCGCATCGGAAACCTGCGTTCAAACCACGGAACGGTGCAGCAGCACCTCGAAAACGAACCGGCTGCCGACATACGCGAGCAGCAGCGCGGCGAACGACACGAGCACCCAGCGCGCGGCACCGCGGCCACGCCAGCCCGACGTCTTGCGGGCGACCAGCAGGCCGCCGAACATCAGCCACGACAGGATCGCGAATACGGTCTTGTGGTCGAGCCGCAGCGCGCGCGCGTCGACCTGCTCGCTGAACAGGATGCCCGACGCGAGCGTCAGCGTGAGCAGTACGAAGCCGGCGCCGATCAGGCGGAACAGCAGCTTCTCGAGCGTGAGCAGCGGCGGCAGCGTCTCGAGCCAGCTCGCGATCCAGCCCGTCGAGCCGTCGCGTCCGCCGCTCCTCAGCGACTGCAGGCGCCGCTCGACCATCAGCATCAGGATCGCGTGCAGCGCGGCGATCGCGAACAGCCCGTACGCGATGTTCGCGATCAGGAAGTGCAGCTTGAACAGCGGCGCTGCGGCATAAGGAAGCACCCGCACGCCGCCGAACACGAGCGGCAGCAGCGACGCACCGCACGCGAGCGGCAGCACGAGCAGCCGCAGGCTGTCGAGCGGGAAGAAGAAGCTTTCGATCCAGTAGATGCCGGCGCCGAGCCAGAACATCGCGGACAGCGCGAACGCGAAGCCGAACACCATCGCGTCGTGCGGGAAGATGGTCGTATGGAGCAGCACGCCGTGCGCGACGAGCGCGGCGAACAGCAGCGCGCGGCCGGCCCCGCTCATCCCGGACGCGGCGGACGCGGGAACCGGCACGGCCGGCACGCTCGCGACGAGCGGCGTCGCGCCCTGGCGGTGCGTGCGCCAGCCTGCGACGGCAAGGCCGCCGTACAGGAATGCGGTGAGGGCATACAGTACAATATCCATGTTCGAAGTTTACACTAGGCCCCCTTCCCGCGACGGCTCCCTTTGTTCGGTTCCGCCGCGCCTTCGGGCCCCACTGTCCATCGCTCCCCATGCTCGACAATCTCACTCAACGGATGGCGCGCGTCGTCAAGACGCTGCGCGGCGAGGCCCGGCTTACCGAGGCGAACACGCAGGAGATGCTCCGCGAGGTGCGTCTCGCGCTGCTGGAGGCCGACGTTTCGCTGCCGGTCGTCCGCGAATTCATCGCCAAGGTCAAGGAAAAGGCGCTCGGCGAAGAAGTGATCAGCAGCCTGTCGCCGGGTCAGGCGCTCGTCGGCGTGGTCCAGAAGGAACTGACCGCCGTGATCGGCGGCGACTACGAAGGCAAGGCCGCCGAGCTGAACCTCGCGGTCACGCCGCCCGCGGTGATCCTGATGGCCGGCCTGCAGGGCGCGGGCAAGACTACGACCGCCGGCAAGCTCGCGAAGCTGCTGCGCGAGAAGTACAAGAAGAAGGTGCTGACCGTGTCGTGCGACGTGTATCGCCCGGCCGCAATCATGCAGCTGAAAACGGTGAGCGAACAGGTCGGTGCCGACTTCTTCCCGTCCACGCCGGACCAGAAGCCCGTCGACATCGCGGTCGCGGCCGTCGACTGGGCGAAGCGCCACTACCATGACGTGCTGATCGTCGATACGGCCGGCCGCCTCGGTATCGACGAGGCGATGATGCAGGAAATCGCCGCGCTGCACGGCACGCTGAAGCCGGCCGAAACGCTGTTCGTGGTCGACGCGATGCTCGGCCAGGACGCGGTCAACACCGCGAAGGCGTTCAACGACACGCTGCCGCTCACCGGCGTCGTGCTGACCAAGCTCGACGGCGATTCGCGCGGCGGCGCCGCGCTGTCGGTACGTCACGTCACGGGCAAGCCGATCAAGTTCGTCGGCGTGGCCGAGAAGCTCGACGGTCTCGAGGTGTTCCACCCCGACCGGATGGCAAACCGGATCCTCGGCATGGGCGACATCCTCGCCCTCGTCGAGGAGGCGCAGCGCGGCGTCGACGTGCAGGCCGCGCAGAAGCTCGCAGACAAGGTCAAGAAAGGCGGCGACTTCGACCTGAACGATTTCCGCGCGCAGATCTCGCAGATGAAGAACATGGGCGGCCTGTCGTCGCTGATGGATAAACTTCCGGCGCAGTTCCAGCAGGCGGCGGCCGGCGCCGACATGGGCCAGGCCGAGAAGTCGATCCGCCGGATGGAAGGCATCATCAGCTCGATGACGCCCGCCGAGCGCGCGAAACCCGAGATCATCAAGGCGACGCGCAAGCGCCGCATTGCAGCCGGCGCGGGTGTGCCGGTGCAGGAAGTCAACCGGATGCTGAACCAGTACGACCAGATGCGTACGATGATGAAGAAGCTGAAGGGCGGCAACATGCAGAAGATGATGCGCGGCCTGAAGGGCATGATGCCCGGCATGCGCTGATTCCGCCCATCGGCCGGCGCGCGGGTTTTTGCTGTAGCGCGCGCCGGCCGTTCTGCTTCATTCTTATTTGTATACCGACTGCCCGCCAGAACACATGAACCGCGAAGAAGCCCTCCACATTTTCAACCACTCCGAAGAGATCGTCTCGGCCGACGCCGTCAATGCGTCGATCTCCCGGATGGCCGACGCGATCCGCGCCGAGATCGGCGATGCGTTCCCGCTCGTTCTCTCGGTGATGGGCGGCGCCGCGGTGTTTACCGGGATGCTGCTACCGCATCTCGATTTCCCGCTCGAATTCGACTACATCCACCTGACCCGCTACCGCAACACGACGCAGGGCAGCCCGGAAATGCACTGGCGCGTCGCGCCGCGCGAATCGGTGAAGGACCGGATCGTGCTCGTGCTCGACGACATCCTCGACGAAGGCGAGACGATGGCCGCGATCCGCGACCGCATCCTCGACATGGGCGCGAAGCGCTTCATGTCGGCCGTGCTGTGCGAGAAGACGCTCGCGAAGGCGAAGCCGCTGCACCCCGACTTCTGCGGCTTCGCGGTGCCGGATCGCTACGTGTTCGGCTGCGGGATGGATGCGAAGGGCTACTGGCGCAACCTGCCGACGATCCGTGCGCTGACCACGAACGTCTGAGCGCCCCGCTCCGCACTATATAAATAGAAAGCGGCGCTCCGGTTTCCCGGAGCGCCGCTTTTTTGTGCGCACGCGCCGCCCGCCTACAGCTGGTGCACGAATGCGCGGATGCCGCCCAGCATCATCTCGACCGAAATCGCGACGAGCACGAGGCCCATCAACCGCTCGAACGCCGCGACGGTCCGTTCGCCGATCCATTGCTGGATCCGCTCGGCCAGCACCAGCGTCACCGCGCAGACGATCATCGTGACCGTCAGCGCGCCGACCCACTCGAGCATCTTACCGGGTCCCTGCGACGTCAACAGCATCACCGTCGCGAGCGCCGACGGCCCGGCGAGCGCCGGAATCGCGAGCGGCACGATGAACGGCTCGCCGCCCGCGCGCGGATCGTTGCCGAGTGCGCCGTCCGGATGCGGGAAGATCATCCGCAGCGCGATCAGGAACAGCACGATCCCGCCGCCGAGCCGCAACGACAGGTCGGTGAGGCTCATCATCCGCAGGAAGCGGTCGCCGACCAGCATGAAGAACAGCAGGATCACGAACGCGATCCCCACTTCACGCAGGATCAGCTTCACGCGCCGCTCGCGCGGCACATCCCGCATGGCCGAAATGAACAGCGGGATGTTGCCGAGCGGATCGGTGATCAGCACCAGGAGCACGGTGGCCGACAGGAAGGTGTATTCCACCGCGTTCCCCGGTCGGTGCGCTTAGCGCGCGAGCGCGGCGCGGATCTTCTCCGCGACCGTCGCCGCAGCCGCGTCGGCCGGCAGCAGCGTCGCTTCGGCGTCGCGGCGGCCCTGGTACTCGATCTTGCCTTCCTTCAGGCCGCGCTCGCCGATCACGAGGCGATGCGGCACGCCGATCAGCTCCCAGTCGGCGAACATCACGCCCGGACGCTCGCCGCGATCGTCGAGGATCACGTCGATGCCGGCCGCGGCGAGTTCCGCGTACAGCTTGTCGGCGGTCTCGCGCACCATGTCGCTGCGGTCATAGCCCATCGGGCACAGCACGACTTCGAACGGCGCGATCGATTCGGGCCAGATGATGCCGCGGTCGTCGAAGTTCTGCTCGATCGCCGCGCCGAGAATACGCGTGACGCCGACGCCGTAGCAGCCCATCAGCATCGGCTGCGGCTTGCCCGACTCGTCGAGGAACGTCGCGCCCATCGCTTCCGAATACTTGGTGCCGAGCTGGAACACGTGGCCGACCTCGATGCCGCGGCAGATGTCGATCACGCCCTTGCCGTCCGGCGACGGGTCGCCCTTCTTCACGTTGCGCACGTCGGCGACGTCCGGCTCGGGCAGGTCGCGGCCCCAGTTCACGCCGGCGATGTGATAGTCGACCTCGTTCGCGCCGACGACGAAGTCGCTCATGTTCGCGACCGTGCGATCGGCGATCACCTTCACCGGCTTCTTGGTGCCGACCGGGCCGAGATAGCCCGGCGGCGTGCCGAACCACTCGACGATTTCCTGCTCGGTCGCGAAGCGGTGGTTCTTCAGGCCCGGCAGCTTCGACACCTTGATCTCGTTCAGGTCGTGGTCGCCGCGCAGCATCACGAGCCAGATGGTCGGCTCGGCGCCTTCGTTGTCGGTCGCGAGCACGATCGACTTGATCGTGCGCTCGAGCGGGATGGCCAGCAGTTCGGCAACGGCTTCGCATTTCGCCTTGCCCGGCGTCGCGACCTTCGCCATCGCCTCGGCCGGCGCCGCGCGTTCGGCGCTCAGCGGCAGCGCTTCGGCCGCTTCGACGTTCGCCGCGAACTCGGACGTCGGGCAATACGCGATCGCGTCCTCACCGGTGTCGGCGATCACGTGGAATTCGTGCGAGAAGTTGCCGCCGATCGAGCCGCTGTCGGCCGCGACCGCACGGAACTCGAGGCCGAGGCGCGTGAAGATGCGCACGTACGCGTCGTACATCTTGCGATACGACTCGTTCAGGCCGGCCGCATCCTTGTCGAACGAGTACGCGTCCTTCATGATGAATTCGCGGCCGCGCATCACGCCGAAGCGCGGACGGATCTCGTCGCGGAACTTCGTCTGGATCTGGTAGAAGTTCACCGGCATCTGCCGGTAACTCTTGATCTGGTTGCGCGCGATGTCGGTGATGACTTCCTCGTGCGTCGGCCCGATCACGAAGTCGTTGTCCTTGCGGTCCTTGAAGCGCAGCAGCTCGGGGCCGTACTGTTCCCAGCGGCCCGACTCCTGCCACAGTTCGGCTGGTTGCACGGCCGGCATCAGCAGCTCGATGGCGCCCGCCCGGTTCATTTCCTCGCGCACGATCGCCTCGACCTTGCGAATCGAACGCAGGCCGACTGGCAGGTAGTTATAGATACCGCCGGCGACGCGACGGATCATGCCGGCGCGCACCATCAGCTTGTGGCTGACGATCTCTGCGTCGGCGGGTGCTTCTTTCAGGGTGCCGATAAAGAAACGGGAAGCTTTCATGCGGACGGTTCCAAAAACGGCGCCCCCAGGCGGGGCGCCCGAAAAAGTTTCAAGGTGAAAAAGCTGCGCGCGGCGAACAGCAATGGACGACGATGGCGCAGACGACGTAGCAGACTAATCAGGGACAATTCAGCCGGTGTACCCCGCGCGGATTCGCTCCGCTACGGTGCGCAGCGCCCGTTATCTGTTTATAATCAAAGCAATTTTAAAGGATTCGAAGGTGGTTGTATGCTGGATCGTGAAGGCTTTCGCCCGAACGTCGGCATCATCCTCTTGAACGCGCGCAACGAGGTGTTTTGGGGCAAGCGGCTCCGCGAGCACTCCTGGCAGTTTCCTCAAGGTGGGATCAAGTATGGCGAGACCCCCATGCAGGCGATGTACCGGGAACTGCACGAGGAAACGGGCCTGCATCCGGAACACGTCAAGATAATCGGCCGCACTCGCGACTGGTTGCGTTATGAGGTGCCTGACAAGTTCATCAAACGCGAAGTACGCGGTCATTACCGCGGCCAGAAGCAGATCTGGTTCCTGCTGCGGATGGTCGGACGCGATTGCGACATTTGCTTGCGCGCGACCGACCACCCGGAGTTCGATGCGTGGCGCTGGAACGAGTACTGGGTGCCGCTCGATGCGGTGATCGAGTTCAAGCGGGATGTCTATCAGTTGGCGCTGACGGAACTGTCGCGCTTCCTGCGCCGCCCGGCGCAGCGAGCCGAGAAGCCGCGCGGGCCGCGTCTGTCGCGCTATCCGCGCGTCATCGGCGCACAGGCCCAGCAGACGCTGACGATTGTCGACGCATCGGTAGTCTGTTCGGAGATCGAAGTGGAAGCGAGCACGCTCGACGAGATGCCGCCCCGCGTGATCGTCGGCAAATGACGAATCGAACTGCATGACCGGGCGCGACCTTGGTGTCGCGCCCTTTTTTTACGAGGAATGCATATTGAAAGCGATTGCTCTCGCGCTCGCATCGATTGCCGCGGTGGCCACGCTGGCAGGTTGCGCGAATTCGAAGACGCCGACCAACAAGGATGACAGCGAGTTCGTGTATCTGCTGGACCGCCAGGGAACCTGGAAGGAAAACACGGTCGACTCGCTGCCGCCGCTGCCGCAGGCGAGCGACCTGCTGCCGTTCAACGTCTCGCAGAACACGCCGCTCAAGTTCTTCGTCGATGCGAAGTCGCTCGCGGTCGGCACCGACGGCGTCGTGCGCTACGCGGTCGTCGTCACGAGCCCGGCCGGCGCGCGCAACGTGAACTACGAGGGCATCCGCTGCGACACCTACGAATGGCGCCAGTATGCCGGCCTGAATTCGGACCACGACGGCTGGGATCGCACGGTCGAGAACGATTGGCAGCGCATCGAGAACGGCGAGCTGAATGCCTACCACTCGGCGCTGTATCAGGATTACTTCTGCGCGAACAAGATGCCGCAAGGCTCGACCCGGCAGATCCTGGAGAACATCCGGTTTCACCGTACCGCGATGAGCCAGTTGCGCTGATGGCGCGCGGCGCCCGCCGCCGCCCTTTCTGCCCCGCTGCATGAAAAAGCCCGCATCACGCGGGCTTTTCCATTTGACGGCCTGAACCGGCAAGGCGAATGATCACACCAGCACCAGATTGTCGCGATGGATCAGTTCGGGCTCCAGCATGTAGCCGAGCACGGATTCGATCTCGCCGCTCGGCTTGCGGTGAATCAGTTTCGTCTCCGCGCTGCTGTAGTTCGTGAGCCCTCGCGCCACTTCGCGCCCGTCGGGGCCGACACACGCGATGACTTCGCCGCGCGCGAACGCACCCTGTACGTCGATCACGCCGATCGGCAGCAGGCTCTTGCCGCCGGCCGTCAGTTTCTCGACCGCGCCCGCATCGATCACGACATGGCCGCGCACCTGCAGGTGATCGGCCATCCACTGCTTGCGTGCCGCCATCCGCGCGGTACGTGCGATCAGTTGCGTGCCGATCGCCTCGCCGGCCGCCAGACGCACGAGCACGTCGGACTCCCGGCCGCTCGCGATCACCGTATTTGCACCGCTGTGCGCCGCGCGCTTCGCCGCGAGGATCTTCGTCAGCATCCCGCCGCGGCCAAGGCTCGAGCCCGCACCGCCCGCCATCGCCTCGAGTTCCGGCGCGCCCGCATTCGCTTCCGCGACGAGCGTCGCGTTCGGATCCTTGCGCGGATCGGCCGTAAACAGCCCCGACTGGTCGGTCAGGATGATCAGCGCATCGCCTTCGATCAGGTTTGCAACGAGCGCACCGAGCGTGTCGTTGTCGCCGAACTTGATTTCATCGGTGACGACCGTGTCGTTCTCGTTGATGATCGGCACGACGCCGAGCCTCAACAGCGTCAGCAGCGTCGATCGCGCATTCAGGTAGCGCTCGCGGTCCGCCAGGTCGGCATGCGTCAGCAGGATCTGCGCGGTGCGGATGTCGTGCTCGGTGAAGCGGCTCTCGTAGACCTGCGCAAGCCCCATCTGGCCGACCGCGGCGGCCGCCTGCAACTCGTCGATTTCCCGCGGCCGCTTGCTCCAGCCGAGCCGCTGCATCCCTTCGGCAATCGCGCCCGAGCTGACGAGCACGACTTCCTTGCCCTGGGCGCGCAGCGCGGCGATCTGGGCCGCCCAGCGGCCGATTGCAGCATGATCGAGCCCCTTGCCGTCGTTGGTCACGAGGCTGGAGCCCACCTTCACCACCAATCGCTTCGAATCCGCGATGATCGAACGCATCCTGCACTGTCTCCTGTATCTGATGCCTGCCCGGCCGGGCGCGATTGAGCACCGACGCCGGGCGGCACGCCCGGCGCGCTCCGGAACCACTCAGGCGTCGTCGCCCGGCACGGCCTCGCCCTTCGCAGGCGGTGCGTCGCGGAAACGCACGTCCGCCGCGAGATCTTCCGCCTCCGCCGCGCGATGCGCGTCCGAATGTTCGGAGAGGTAGTCGTAGATCGCGTAGCACAGTGCTTCACAGCCCTGGCCCGTCAGTGCCGAAATCTCGAACACCGGGCCGTCCCACTCGAAGCGCTCGAGGAAATCCGCGACGCGCGCCTTGCGCTCGTCTTCCGGCACCATGTCGAGCTTGTTGAGCACGAGCCAGCGCGGCTTCTCGTAGAGCGCCTCGTCGTATTTGCGCAGCTCGCCGACGATCGCCGTCGCTTCGGCAACCGGATCGACGCTTTCGTCGAACGGCGCGAGATCGACCAGATGCAGCAGCACGCCGGTGCGCTGCAGGTGGCGCAGGAACTGATGGCCGAGGCCCGCGCCTTCGGCGGCACCCTCGATCAGCCCCGGGATGTCGGCGATCACGAAGCTCTTGCTCGGACCGACCCGCACCACACCGAGATTCGGCGCAAGCGTCGTGAACGGGTAGTCGGCGATCTTCGGCCGCGCATTCGACACCGACGAGATGAACGTCGACTTGCCTGCGTTCGGCATGCCGAGCAGGCCGACATCCGCGAGCACCTTCAGCTCGAGCTTCAGCATGCGACGCTCGCCGGGCTTGCCGTCCGTCTTCTGGCGCGGCGCGCGGTTCGTGCTCGACTTGAAATGCAGGTTGCCGAGCCCGCCGGCACCGCCCTGCGCAAGCATCACCTGCTGGTCGTGCTCGGTCAGGTCGGCGATCAGCTCGCCGGTATCCATGTCGCTGATGATCGTGCCGACCGGCATGCGCAGCGTGACGTCGTCGCCACCCTTGCCGTAGCAATCCGAGCCTCGCCCGTTTTCGCCGTTGCGCGCCAGATGCTTCTTCGCGTAACGGTAGTCGATCAGCGTATTGATGTTGCGGTCGGCGATCGCGTACACGCTACCGCCCCGACCGCCGTCGCCGCCGTCCGGCCCGCCGAACGGGACGAATTTCTCGCGGCGCATCGACGCACTGCCATCGCCTCCGTCGCCGGCGATGACTTCGATTCGTGCTTCGTCAATGAACTTCATTCGTCACTCCGCCCAGTATTTCCGCTATTGTGCCGCGCGCCGGCACGCTTGAACAATCTGCCGTTCGGCCGATCGTACGCCGGTTGCGCAACGGTCGCCGGAACGCGCATGCGCCCGGCGGCCAAATAAAAAAAGGCCCCGCGAAGACTGCGGGGCCTTTCGGCTACGAAGCCCGTGGGTGCCTGAATTAGGCAGCCGCCGGGACGACGATGACCAGATGCTTCTTGTCCGCGCCTTTCGTCGCGAACTTGACGTGACCGTCGACCAGCGCGAACAGGGTGTGATCCTTGCCCATGCCGACGTTCTCGCCTGCGTGCATGCGCGTACCGCGCTGACGCACGATGATGCCGCCGGCATTGATTGCCTGGCCGCCGTACACTTTCACGCCGAGACGTTTCGACTCGGAGTCGCGGCCGTTCCGGGAAGAGCCGCCTGCCTTTTTGTGTGCCATCTGATTGCTCCTTTACCGAGGCGCTTACGCGTTGATCGCGTCGATGCGCAGCTCAGTGTAGTTCTGGCGGTGGCCGCCGTGCTTTTGGTAGTGCTTCCGGCGACGCATCTTGAAGATGGTGACCTTGGCATGACGACCGTGCGACACAACGGTGGCCTTGACGGAAGCCCCACTGACCAGCGGCGTACCGAACTTAATCGATTCGCCTTCGCCCACTGCGAGAACCTGGTCGAGCGTGATTTCAGCGTCAATGTCAGCCGGTATCTGTTCTACTTTGAGTTTTTCGCCAACGGCAACCTTGTACTGCTTGCCGCCGGTTTTTATGACCGCGTACATTGAGAACCTCACTCTGGATCCAATTTTTCCGCACACCACGCGCGGAAAACACGTGATTATACATGGGGTTAGCACCGAAGTCAAAACCGATCGACGATTGCCGCGCGCGGGCCTCGGCCGAACGGCCAAATTCGCGGCTGCGGCACGTGTGACAGACCGGGATATCTCGGATTCGACTTATAATCCGCGGCATCACCCAATTCCATCATCATGTCGTCGTCCACCGCCTCCCCCACCCTCAGCGCCGCCCACCTGCTCGCTCCGATCACCAGCGACATGGAGCAGGTGAATCGCGTTATCCGGCAAAGCCTCGCGTCCGACGTACTGTTGATCAACCAGATCGCCGAGTACATCATCGGCGCGGGCGGCAAGCGGCTGCGCCCGGCGTTGCTGCTGCTCGTCGCCGGTGCACTCGGCGAGACGTCGCACCAGCGGCACGTGCTGGCCGCCGTCGTCGAGTTCATCCACACGGCCACGCTGCTGCACGACGACGTCGTCGACGAATCCGAGCTGCGCCGCGGCCGCCAGACCGCCAATGCACTGTTCGGCAACGCGGCGAGCGTGCTGGTAGGCGACTACCTCTATTCACGCTCGTTCGAAATGATGGTCGGCGTCGGCAAGATGCGCGTGATGGAGATCCTGTCCGAAGCGACGACGATCATTTCCGAAGGCGAGGTGCTGCAGCTCCTCAACATGCACGACGCGGACGTCGACGAAACGCGCTACATGCAGGTGATCCGCTACAAGACGGCCAAGCTGTTCGAGGCATCGGCGCGCCTGGGCGCGGTGCTCGCGAGCGCCGATGCGCCGACCGAGGCCGCCGCCGCCGAATACGGCCGCCGGATCGGCACCGCATTCCAGATCATGGACGACTGGCTCGACTACGCGGGCACCGTCGAGGCAATGGGCAAGAATGCCGGCGACGACCTCCGCGAAGGCAAGCCGACGCTGCCGCTCATCTATCTGATCGAGCGCGGCACGCCCGAGCAGGCAGCGCTGGCACGCGAGGCGATCGAACAAGGCGGCACCGATCGCTTCGACACGATTTTCGAAGCGATCACGCGCTCGGGCGCACTGGATCACACGCTCGAATGCGCGCGCCAGGAAGCGCAGGCGGCAGCGGCAGCGATCGCCGCATTCCCCGATTCGATCTACAAGGAGAGCCTGCTCGCACTGTGCTCTTACTCGACGTCGCGGCAGTCCTGATTGCATGTCGTGTGTCGCCGCCACGGCTGCGACACACGTTCGACACGGGAAAATCACCCGTCTCGAAAAAATTTTTTCTCCAAGGGCTTCCCTTCTTGAAGAAACGTCGTTATAGTTATGTTCTTGCTTGACGACGCAGCGGTCTTGAAGAAGACGGCGAAATCGGAAAAGTACAAATCGGGGTGTAGCTTAGCCTGGTAGAGCGCTACGTTCGGGACGTAGAGGCCGGAGGTTCGAATCCTCTCACCCCGACCAGATTTTGAAAAAACCGTGCACCACGTGCACGGTTTTTTTTCGTCCGGCCGCCGCGGGCCCCTCGTGTCGCGCACGACACATCACGGTCGCCGGCCTCTGCTATATTCCCTCCATCCCTGTCCTTCACTGCTCCTTCCAACGCGTGGACCAAATTCCCTTATGGGCGCAAATCGGCGCCGTCTTCCTGCTTCTCCTCTGTTCCAGCTTCTTTTCCATTTCCGAGACCGCGATGATGGCGCTCAACCGCCATCGGCTGAAGCATCTCGCCGGCCAGGGCGCGCTCGGCGCGAAAACCACGCAGGGGCTGCTGACGCGTACTGACCTGCTGCTCAGCGTGATCCTGATCGGCAACAACCTGTTCAACACGATCATCCCGGTCCTGACGACGTCGCTCGCGCTCCATACGTTCGGCCGCAACAATCTCGCGCTGTCGATCGCGACCGGCATCGTCGCGTTCCTGATCATCGTGTTCGCCGAAATCGCGCCGAAGATCGTCGGCGCGACGTTCCCCGAACGCATCGCACTGCCCGCGAGCCTCGTGATCGCGCCGCTGATGCGCGTGTTCAAGCCGGTCGTCTGGTTCGTCAACGCGCTCGCGAACGGCGTGCTGTGGGCGCTGCGCATCAACACGAAGAAGGGCCGCGACCAGCGGATGTCGGCCGACGAGCTGCGGGCCATCGTGCTCGAGTCGAGCAGTTTCATGCCGACCAAGCACCGCAGCATCCTGCTCAACCTGTTCGACCTCGAGAACATCACGGTCGACGACGTGATGGTGCCGCGCCGCCAGATCGAATCGCTCAACTTCTACGCGCCGCTCGACGACGTCCTGCACCAGCTCGAAACCTGCTATCACAACCGGCTTGTCGTCTACGAAGGCGACATCGACAAGGTGCTCGGCGTGCTGCACGTCCGCAAGACGCTGACCGCGCTGCACAACCAGGAGTTCGACCGCGAGACGCTGCGCACGCTGCTCGCCGAGCCGTACTACGTGCCGTCGGGCACGCCGGTGGTCCAGCAGCTCCAGTTTTTCCAGGAAACGCGGCAGCGGACCGCGCTCGTCGTCAACGAGTACGGCGAACTCGAAGGGCTCGTCACGCCCGAAGACATCATCGAGGAGCTGATCGGCGAATTCACGACATCGATGCCGCGCAGCGAACGCGCGGGCGGCTGGGACGAGAACGGCGAATGCATCGTCTCGGCGAGCATGCCGCTGCGCGAACTGAATCGCTGGCTGCACCTGAAGCTGCCGACCGACGGGCCGAAGACGCTGAACGGACTGGTCCTCGAAATCCTCGAGGAAATTCCGGAAGACGACGTGTGCCTGAAAATCGGCGACGTGATGCTCGAGGTGATGCGCAGCGACGATCAGGCCGTGCGCACCGTCAAGCTCTTCAAGCCGCGCGGCTCGCGCACCGCACGCGCCGCCGCGCGTTAGCCGAACGGCCGACTGCCGGCGCCGCCCGCGACGCGCGACCATCTGCTGGTCACGGTCAACTGGCGGCCAGCGTGCCGGCTCACATGCATTTCACTCCTCCCGGGGCGCCGTTGCGCACGCAGCCGCCGCCCGCTCATTCCGATGCGTTGCCCGTCACCGCACCGCGCGCACTCGACGCGGCCCAGCTCGACGACGCGCCGGCTGTGCGGCTGCTGACGGACACGCTTCACGCGGCACGCGTGCGCGACGCATCCGACATCCACGTCGAACCGTTCGAAGCCGGCTGGCGCATCCGCCTGCGCATCGACGGCGTGCTGCATGAACATGCGCGGCCGCCTCTTCATCTGCGCGACGCGCTCGTCACGCGGATCAAGGTGCTCGCACGCATGGACATCGCCGAGCGGCGGCTCCCGCAGGACGGCAGGCTGCGTATCGCGATCGACGGCGGTACGCGCGGCGACTACCGGGTCAGTTCGCTGCCGACGTTGTTCGGTGAAAAACTCGTGCTGCGGCGCCTCGAAACCCTGCCGACCGACCTCACGCTCGCCCGTCTCGGCTTCGACGCGCAACAGGCGGCCGCGATGGAAGCCGCGATACGCGCACCGCATGGCCTCGTGCTCGTCACGGGCCCGACCGGCAGCGGCAAGACGCTGTCGCTCTATTGCGCGCTGCAGATGCTCGATCGCGACGCGCACAACGTCTGCACGGTGGAGGATCCCGCCGAGATCCAGCTCGACGGCATCAGCCAGGTCGGCGTCGCCGAAAAGGCGGGGCTCACGTTCGCGACGGCACTGCGCGCACTGCTGCGGCAGGATCCGGACATCATCATGGTCGGCGAGATTCGCGATGCGGAGACGGCCGACGTCGCGATCAAGGCCGCGCAGACCGGCCATCTCGTGCTGTCGACGCTGCACACGAACGACGCGCCGGCCGCCGTCGCGCGGCTGCTCGATATCGGGGTCGCTCCGTACAACCTCGCGGCCGCGCTGCACCTCGTCACCGCGCAGCGCCTCGTCCGGCGGCTGTGCACCGCCTGCCGCATGCACTCGGACGCACCGGTGCCCGTATTGCGCGAAGCCGGCTGCGACCCGGTTGCGCTCGCCGCAGGATGGCGGCCGTTCGTCGCGCGAGGCTGTTCGGCCTGTCACGGCATCGGCTATCGCGGCCGTATCGGCCTGCATCAGACGATGCCGGTATCGCCCCGGCTGGCGGAACGCATCGTCGCCCGGGCGAGCGTCGGCGAACTCGCGCAATGTGCGGCGGCCGAAGGCGTGCGCAGTCTGCGCGACGCGGCGTTCGCGCGTGTTCAGGACGGCACGACGAGCATCGCGGAAGCCATCGCCGCAACACCTGCTGCATGAGCATGCGCACAACGCCGCGCGAAAGCCGCTTCGCATGGCGCGGCCGCCATCGCGACGGCACGCCACGCCGCGGGATCATCATCGCGTTCGACGCCGCGAGTGCACGCGCCGCGCTCGCACGCGACGGCATCGCAGTCCTGTCGCTCGACATCCGCGGGCCGGCCCGGCCGCCAATGGCCGGTACGCGGGACATCACGCGCTTCACGCGTCAGCTCGCGAGCCTGCTGCAGGCCGGGTTGCCGCTCGCGCCGTCGCTCGAGATGCTCGCGCGTACGCGGCCACGCGACGGCCTGCCGCGAATCGCCACCGGTCTCGCACGCGAGATCGTCGGCGGCCATCGCTTCGCCGATGCACTCGCACGCTATCCGGCGCAGTTCGGCACACTGTATCGCCAGCTGATCGAGGTCGGCGAAGCGTCAGGCTCGCTCGGCATCGTGCTGACACGGGTCGCGGAGCACCGCGAGCGCGCCGACGCGCAATGGCGCAAGCTGCGGGCCGCGCTTGCCTATCCGGCGGCCGTCATCCTGTTCGGGCTCGCAATTTCGGCCGCGTTGATGGTGTGGGTCGTACCGACGTTCCGCCAGATCTTCGACGGCTTCGGCGCCGCACTGCCGGCACCGACCCGTGCGCTGCTCGCGTTGTCCTCGGCACTGTCGGCGTGGGGCGGTGTGCTGGTTGCCGGTACGGCGACAGCCGCGCTGGCCGCCCATCGCGCGCTACGGCTATCGGCACCGCTGCGCCACGCTGTCGCGCGGCGCCTGCTGCACGTCCCGCTCGCGGGGAGCGCGATGAGCCGGTTCGCGGCCGCGCGCTGGTGCCGATCGCTGGCGACGCTGCTCGGCGCCGGCGTGCCTCTCGCAGACGCCTTCGCCACGCTCGAACGCACGGCCGGCCACCCCGTGTTCGAGCGCGCCACCGCCCACATCGCCGCCCACGTGCTGCGCGGCGCGCGTCTCGCGGACGCGATGCAGTCGGCCGGCTGCTTTCCGGACGACGTCGTGCAGCCGATCGCCGTCGCCGAGGAGACCGGTGCGCTCGACACGATGCTCGCCGACATCGCCACGCTGTGCGAGCGCCAGCTCGACGCGCATCTCGATACGCTTGCCGCGCTCGGCGAACCGCTGATCGTGATCGTACTGGGCGCACTCGTCGGCGGCCTCGTGATCGCGATGTACCTGCCCATCCTTCAGCTCGGCAACGTGGTGTAGCATCGCAACCGATTCTGTCGCCTTTTAGTCCGAACCTTGAGCCTCATGACACCCGCGCCCTTGTCCGCCGTTTCCGATTCGCCCGAGAGCACGCTGCTCGCGCTGGCGATGCTGCCGGCCGCACTGCAGTACGCGTTCGCGGTCATCATCGGCCTGTGCGTCGGCAGCTTCCTGAACGTGGTCGTGCACCGGCTGCCCGTGATGATGCAGCGCGCATGGCAGGCCGAGATCGACGAAGCGACCGGCAACACGAGTGCCACTCCCGAAGACGGCTACCCGCCGCGCTACGACCTGTGGCACCCGCGCAGCGCCTGCCCGCATTGCGGCCACGTGCTGCGCGCATGGGAAAACATCCCGCTCGTCAGCTACCTGATCCTGCGTGGGCGCTGCCGACGCTGCGGCCACGCGATCGGCATCCGTTATCCGCTCGTCGAGCTTGCGTGCGCGCTGCTCGCCGCCGGCTCGCTCGCGGCATTCGGCCCGACCGTCGCCGCGCTCGCCGCGTTCGCGCTGTGCGCCGCGCTGCTCGCGATGAGCGCGATCGATATCCGGACCGGCTACCTGCCCGACTCGATGACGCTGCCGCTCCTCTGGGCCGGGCTCGTGCTGAACCTCGGCGGCACGTTCACATCGCTGCGTTCGGCCGTGATCGGGGCCATGGCCGGCTACCTGTTCCTGTGGTCGGTCTACTGGCTGTTCAAATGGCTGCGCGGCATCGAGGGCATCGGTTTCGGCGACCTGAAGCTGCTCGCCGCGCTCGGCGCATGGATGGGCTGGGCCGCACTGCCGCAGGTCGTGCTGTTCGCCGCTGTGACGGGCGCGGTCGTCGGGCTCGTCGCGACCTGGCGCGGTCGCATGCGCTTCGAGGAGCCGATTCCGTTCGGCCCGTTCCTCGCGGCAGGCGGTGTCGCGACGCTGTTTTTCGGCACCCCTTTCTATTCGGCGCTCGGAGGCTGACATGTTCGCAATTGGACTCACCGGCGGCATCGGCAGCGGCAAGACGACCGTCGCCGACCTGTTCGCCGCCCGAGGCGCATCGCTGGTCGATACCGATCTGATCGCCCATCGCATCACCGCGCCGGGCGGCCTCGCGATGCCCGCGATCGAACAGGCATTCGGCCGCGACTTCGTTGCCGCCGACGGCTCGCTCGACCGCGCGCAGATGCGCGCACTGATCTTCAGCGACGACGACGCGCGTCGGCGCCTCGAAGCGATCACGCACCCGCTGATCCGGGCGGAGACCGATCGTGAGGCGCGCGAAGCGCAGGGCCCATACGTAATGTTCGTCGTGCCGCTGCTCGTCGAATCCGGCAACTGGAAGGCGCGCTGCGATCGCGTGCTCGTCGTCGACTGTCCGGTCGAAACGCAGATCGCACGCGTGATGCGGCGCAACGGCTTCACGCGCGAACAGGTCGAGGCGATCATCACGCGGCAGGCGTCGCGCGAGG
>Ga0209566_100656_pt1 | contig 20820 bp, 11 predicted proteins | sample Araplavi_mTSA_r2_2_FD_184287 | JGI IMG/M metagenome (GOLD analysis project Ga0209566, IMG submission 184287) | Arabidopsis root microbial communities from North Carolina, USA - plate scrape CL_Cvi_mTSA_r2 (SPAdes) (version 2) | ecosystem: Host-associated > Plants > Roots > Endosphere | place...
TCACGGTCATCGGCAGCTACGCGGATATGCTCAAGCGGTGGGGCCGCGACGATGTCTCCGTCCGGGACGAGGCGATCGAGGCGATCGCGCGGGAGACCGAGAGGCTCAAGAAGCTGACGCTGTCGATGCTGACGCTGGCCGAAGCCGAGCAGGACGACTGGCTGAACAAGAGCCGGTTCGACATCGGCGCCGTCGTGAACGAGCTGTCCGGCGTTCTGCGCGCCACGTTCCTGCGGCATATCCGGGTTCACGCGGGTACCGGTTCGATTCAGATGACCGGCGACAAGGACAAGATCCGCCAGATGATATTGATCTTTCTGGACAATGCGATCAAGTACAGCAAGGAGCCGATCGACGTGCGCATCCGCCAGGAAAAAAACACTGTGCGCATCGAGGTCACCGACTACGGAATCGGCATCTCGGAGAACGAGATTCCGTATTTGTTCGAACGCTTCTACCGGGTCGACGAAGCCCGGCACCGCGCCACGGGCGGCAGCGGCCTCGGCCTGTCGATCGCCAAGCGCATTATCGATCTGCACGGCGGGGCGGTGGAGGTATTCAGCAAGCCGGGCAACGGCACGACGATCGCGATCGCGCTGCCTTCCAAGTAAAGGCGCCGGTAAACGCGGGACTTCGCCTATCGCAACTGCGCAGCGCAAGAAGAAGCCTCCTGCCTCGTCCATTCGGACGGGGCTGGAGGCTTCTTCGCAGGCCTACGCTCGAGAGAGATAACATTAACAAATCGGGTGCAACCTTTATGGGGATATCGGCGTTTATTTAAAGGACGCGCTTCGCAGTCTTGTAATGGCTTTTCCAATAGGAAGCGCTTAAGCTTGTGATCGTGACGCCGGGCTTGCCGTACGTATGAAGGATTTTATTGTTGCCGATGTAGACGGCCACATGTCCGATTTTCGAGCTGTTGCTGGACTTGAAGAAGACGAGATCGCCTTTCTTCAGGTTGGCCTTGGCGACCGTCTTGCCCTTCGTCGCCTGGGCGCTGGATACGCGCGGAAGCTTGACGCCGTACTTGCCGAAGATGTACTGGGTGAAGCTCGAGCAGTCGAACACTCCGGTCGATCCGGAAGGCGCGCCAAGGCGGTATTTGACGCCTAAGTATTTTTTGCCGAGCGTAATGATCTTGTCGGCCTTGACCGTGGAAGTCGCTGAGGCTGCGGACGCTTTGGGCGTGTGCGCGAAAAAGGTTCCGGATACGGCAATCGTAACGCACAGTCCCACAGAAGCGATTGTGCGGATCATTTTTGTGCGAATCGTTGTTCTCATGTTGTCGGTCGATCCTCCGTCCAATGATTCGGCTCGCTAGGGCCTTTTAATTAACCCCACTATAACAGATTCCAAACAGCCTATATTTTGCCAAAAAGAGCGAAGTCCGCATAATTATGCGGCTCTTGTCGTTTTCTTAGAATTGAATGAGAAATCTCTCATCCTTGTTTTGGTTTGGTCCCGCGACGCTTGCCCGCTATAATGGGAGGATAGAAAGCGAGGGATCCGCCAAGATGAAAATGAGGGTATCAGCCGTTCAATTCGCGTTAAAAGACGTCGCAAACGTCGAGGAATGGGTCGCGCAGGTGAAGCATTATGTCCGCAACGCCTCCGAGTACGGGGCGCAATTCGTGCTGTTCCCCGAATTCGTGACGACGCCGCTGCTCGGCATCGGAGCGGCGCCGGGGAGCGCGGGGCAGCCGATCGCGAGCCTGTCCGATTATACGGCGCTCTATACGGAGCTCTTTTCCGGGCTCGCCAAGGAATACGGCATGTACCTGTTCGCGGGCACGCACGTCACGAAGCGGGGCGAATCGCTGCGCAACACCGCATTTCTGTTCAAGCCGGACGGCAGCTGGCATACGCAGGACAAGCTTCATATTACGCCGACCGAGGTCGAATCGTGGAACGTCGAACCGGGCGACGGCGTCGAGGTCATCGACACGCCTTTCGGCAAGATCGGGCTGCTGACCTGTTACGACATCGAGTTTCCCGAGATCGTGCGCATGGTGCGCGCCAAGGGCGCGAACGTCATTTTCTGTCCTTCCTGTACGGACGACCGCCACGGCTTCTACCGGGTCCGGTACTGCTGCCATGCGAGAGCCGTCGAAAATCAGATTTACATCGTGACGACCGGCACGGTCGGGTCGCTCGCGCGCGTCGACTTCATGCGGGCGAACTTCGGGCAGGCGGCCGTCATCACGCCGAACGACATCCCGTTCCCGCCGCGCGGCATCCTGAGCGAAGGGGATATCAATGCCGATATGCTGATCACGGCGGATCTCGACCTGTCGCTGCTGGACGACGTCCGCGAAGCCGGCTCCGTGACGACGTGGCGGGACCGCAGAACCGATCTGTACACGGATTGGCAGTAAAGCGAGGGATCGAAGCGATGTTCAAACGCATCATCGTGTCGGACGGCCGCCGGACGATCGAGGCCGAGATTCGCCCATACGGCAGGGCGGACTTCGAGCAGCTGATCGAAGTGCAAGCCGAGAGCTTCCCGCCGCCGTACCCGCCGGAGCTGTGGTGGAACGTCGAGCAGCTTGAGCAGCATGTGACGCGATTCCCTGAAGGCGCGCTGTGCGTCTCGGTCGACGGCCGCATCGCTGGCTCGATGACGGCGCTGCGCCGCACGTTCACGGACGGCGACGGCCATAGCTGGGCAAGCGCAACGGACGGCGGCTACATCCGGAATCACGAGCCGGACGGGGATACGCTGTATGTCGTGGACCTGTGCGTGCGCCCGGCCTATCGAGCGCTCGGACTCGGCAAGTGGCTGATTCAGACGATGCACGAAACCGCGGTCCACCTGGGGTGCCGGCGGCTGCTGAGCGGCGGTCGGATGCCCGGCTATCACAAGCACGCGGACCAACTTACGCCCGAGCAGTATTTGGATGAGGTGAAGGCCGGGAGGCTGCGGGACCCGGTCGTCTCGTTTCTAATCGGATGCGGCCGTATGCCGGTCGGGATCGCCCGCGACTATCTTGACGACGAGGAATCGGGGAATAACGCGGCGCTCATGGAATGGCGCAATCCGTTTATCGCCGGAAACTGATCGCCCGCCTCGCATACCAAGGCGCCTTCGCAGGACTAGGGCGCCTTTTTACTGTCCCTATGGCCGAAAATCGGCAACCAAATCCCGAAATCCTTCAAGCCGCCACTGCAGTCGTGCCGGTAAGATGAGGGAAACGACTGCCAAACGCAGCGTCCCCACAATCATCTTCTACCGGAGGTTATATCATGAATGATGTCAGTCATCCGCCAAAAGGACTTGCGAGCCTGGAGCGGTTCGACCTGCTGCCCTTGCTTCGCGACGGCGTCCAGGTCCATTACGAAGGCAGCATCGACAAGCAGGGCTTCAATGCGGATTGGGATTGGATGCTGTATCGGGAGGGCGAGGAATACGTCTTATTCGACGTCGATGGGCCGGGATGCATATACAACTTCGTCCAGCACCGGTATCCGGACAGTCCGGAGCCGACGTTCCGATTCTACTTCGACGGCGAGCGCGAGCCGCGCTTCGTGATCAAGCATTCCGAATTCGGGCGGAAGGCGCCGTTTCTCGCACCGCTCGCGGATGCTTACTTGGGGCCGGAGGAGGGAGGGCGCGGACCGATCCGCGTGGTTCGGAGCTTCGTGCCCATGCCGTACGCCAGATCGTGCAAAATCACGTCGGACCTGCAACTGAAAGGTAACGCGAAAGGCGACGGCGGGTGGGGGCATGTCGTCTATCATTCGTATATGACAGGCGAAGGCGTACGCACCTATGACGGCAATGAATCTTACGAGCGATTGATAGAGATGTGGAGCCGCATCGGGGAGGACCCGAAGCCGGCATCGGAATCGCGGGCTTCATCCCTTCGGGACCTGGCGCTTGCGCCCGGCGAATCGACGGTCGTCTTTGAAACGAACGGCAGCGGGAGCATCGTCTCGATACTGGCGGAAGCGACCGCCGATGTGTGCAGCGACGTCTGGATCCGCGCGACTTGGGACGGTCGAGGCGAGCCGGATGTCGCAAGCCCGCTCGGCGCCTTTTTCGGCAACGAGCTTCGCTATCATCCGATCGGGGTGATGTCGCACGGGACGCGTGCGGACGGCGTTATGTATAACTACTTTCCGTTGCCGTTCTGGCGCTCGGCAAAAATCGAGCTCGTCAACCTGGGATCGGAAACCGCGCGGATCGGGCGATGGGACACGCGATATGCGACCTCGCCCGAAGCCGTATACCCGGAGGGCCGCACCGGTTACTTCCGCTCTTCGGAATACCGCGCCTCCAAGGCTACGCTGGGCGTGGACGCAGTCATCGGGCGCATCGAAGGCAAAGGCCACCTGGTGGCCGCACAGGTCACGGCGCATGCTCGCCGGCCAGGTATCGTCAGCTGCGAGGGCGACGTGCGCGTCTACATTGACGGCATCGCCACGCCGCAGGTCGAGAGCGACGGCTCGGAGAGCTTCGTCTGCTACGGATGGGGCTTTCCGACGCCGCCGCAGATGAATCCCGCCAGCGCCTACGATGGCCGGCCCGACAGCCCTTGGTCGATGACAAGGCTTTGCGCGGGCGACTTTTACCCGTTCCGATCGAGCCTTCTGTTCGGCATCGAGTCCGGCGATTACAACAATCAATATTTGAGACATTCGGGAATCCTGTTCTACTACGGCGTCGACGCGCCCGGCATGCGGCTGACCGACGAGCTCGATATCGGCAATCGCGCATCCGAGGAAGCGCACGGTTACGCGGCGACCGGCGGGCGCGGCAGCTACGCGATCGAGAGCGGCTACGAGGACGGCACATCCCGGCAGTTCCGCGATACCGGCAGGGAGACCGAAGGCTTTAGCGAGTTCACGGTCGCGATCGACCCGCGCAACGCGGGCGTGCGTCTCCGCCGGAGATCCGACCAGATCACGGGGCGGCAAAGGGCGAACGTGTTCGTGGACGGCGAACTTGTCGCCGAGCGAAGCTGGTATTTCGCTGACCGCAATCCGTACAAGCGCTGGCTGGAGGACGAATTCGAGATTCCGGCGAAATACACCGCGGGCAAGACAGACATTACGGTTAGGCTCGCCTTCGTTCAAGCGGGCGAAAATCGCGTCTGGAACGAATTTTACTACTGGGTCTTTTCGCTCTCGTGAGGCCGGGCGGGCAGGAAGAGCAAGCAAATCGTAAAATCGTTCAACCTCCGGATGGGGATCCCGTCTTATGATAGAACCATAACGGCGCGGCGCTAAAAGAGCGGACCGCGGTCTATGGCCGCACCGATACGTAAAGGTTGGTGTTGTCCGCGCGCGCGCATATCGGTTATAGTCGAGGACACGGAAGGAAATTCCCCTGGATCGGGAGGGACGCCGCTGTGTATAAAGTCATGATCGTCGAGGACGAGATGCTGGTCCGCATTGGACTTAAGAGCTCCGTCGACTGGAGCAGGTACGGCATGGAGGTCGTGGCGGATCTGCCGGACGGGCAGGCGGCCTGGGAATTTTTCGGACAGGCGAAGCCGGATGTCGTCATTACCGACATCCGCATGCCGCGCATGGACGGCATGCAGCTGATTGAACGGATTCGCGCCGCGGGCGAAGAGACCCGGATCGTCGTCCTGTCCTGCCTGGAGGAGTTCGAGCTCGCGCGCAAGGCGATGGCGCTTGGCGTGACCGGCTATATATTGAAGCTGACGATGACGGAGGCGGAGATCGGCGGCGTCCTGACGGCCGTGCGCCGCAGTCTGGACGAGAAGGGCGCGCGGAGCGAGCCGGCGGAGGGCAGGGCGAGCGCGACCAATATGGATCTGGTCAAAGAAAAGGTGCTGAAGGACTTTTTGTTCTACAACATTTTTTCCGCGGACGAATTCGAGCGGTTCGCATCGCGGCATGGCATGCGGCTTCGCCCCGTCCGCCTCGTCGCCTGCAAGATGGAGCTCGACCGCTTCGGGAAGCTGAAGGCGAAGTTCAAAGACGAGCACGGGCATCTCATCCGGATGACGCTGCTCAACATGCTCGGCGAGATCGCGACGCTTCGCGGGCGCGGCGAAGCGTTCGGCATCGACGACCGGCAATACCTGCTGCTGCTGTCGTTCGAAGATATCGCCTCGGAGCAGGCCATCATGCAGGAAGTCCATGCGATGCTGCATCATATCCAGGAGGCGATCTCGACCTACTTCGACGCGTCCGCCTCCTTCGGCGTCAGCGGCATCCGCAGCGGCTACAAGCACTTGCCCCAGCTGTACGCGGATGCCGGAAAGGCGCTGCAGCACAAGTTCGCGACCGGCTGCGGTCTCGTTCACCGCTATGGACAGAGCGCGGATCTGACCGGCGTCCGCGCGCGCATCGAGAAACTGCGGGACGCGTCGCCGCTGCGCACGCTGCTGTCGCCGATGAAGCAAAAGGAATACGCCGCCTATCTCGACGCGCTCGAGCCGTCGCTGACCGCGGGCAGAAAAGCCGCCGAAGTGCATCTGTATCGTTTCCTCCAGTGGGTCGGCACCAGCCTGTACGACGACGGCCAGAACGAAAAGACGCTCCTCATGAACGCGACCGAAAAGCTCGAGTCGTCGGATACGCTGCTCGAAATGTTGGATCTCGTATCGGTCTATTTCGACGACATCGTGGAGGAGACGCGCAATCGCCTGCATATGAGCAGCGAGATCACGAAGGCGCTTCAGTACATCAAAGGACATTACAAAGAAAATATCAGCCTTCAGGCCGTCGCCGATCACGTGAATCTCAGCTTCAGCTATTTGAGCTATTTGTTCAAAAAGGAGCTTCAGATCACGTTCATCGACTACCTGAACCGGTACCGGATCGAACGGGCGAAGGAGCTGATGGCGGGCACGCAGATGAAATCGTACGACATCGCGGTCGAGGTCGGTTTTTCGCCCGAATATACGTACTTCAGTAAAGTGTTCAAAAAGGTGACGGGACTTAATCCGAACGAATATCGGAGGCAGCGGACGGCCGAGCCGCTTGTCGCCGAATGAAGCTGGCGCGGGGCTTCCGCAGTCTGCGATCGCAGCTTGTTCTGTCGTATATGCTGATCAGCGTGCTCGTGCTGTCGGCCGGCACGTACTTCGTTTATTCGTTCATGTTGAACCAGATCCGGGAACAGAACGAACGGCTGCTGCTGCAGCAGTTCCAGCAGGTCGACCACAACATTCATGGTGTCATCAGCGAAGTGGATCGTCTGTCGAATCTGTTTTGGCTGGACGAGCAGATCCAATATTTGCTGCAGAACATCTCGGACAAGCGCGACGTCGACTTCGTCAACTATCAGAACCTGCTGCAAAACCGGATCGAAACGTTCATTTTTAACTACAATTACATTCATTCGATCTATTTGACGGCGGAAAAGCAAGGCGTAGTCGGCGGAAACGCGGTCCAGACGCTTGTCCAGACGGAGGAGCAATGGGTGCGGCTCTTTTTCCAATCCGACGCTTACCTCGAATCGCAGCGCGAGTTCCCGAAGCTCATCGTGCAGGGCAACGTGAAGGAGTCGTATTACAATCCCTACAAGACCGGCCCCAGCGACGCGACGCTCGTCAGCATGCTGCGCGGCGTCCGCAGCGTCTACGAACCGAGGACGAGCGGCACGCTGATCTTCAACATCGACGAGCGATATCTGGCGTCGGTATACGCTTCGGATCTGAAGCCGGAAGACGGGGATATGTATATCGTGGACCGGGACGGGGTCGTCGTCTCCGGCAGCAGCAAGGGCAAGATCGGTACGACAAGCGCATTCATGCCTCAGCGCGAGGGCGCGAGCTACGGAAGCCGCGACGAGAAAAGCCGCAACGTGCAGCTTGTCTATTACAAGCTGCAGGATGCGGGCTGGTATATCGTCAAAGAGGTTCCGCTTCGGCTGTACACCGGCCAGATCTACGACATGCAGCGAGTCGTCGCCTTGTTCTTTATCGTCAGCCTGCTCATCATGTTCGCCCTGTCCTACTTGTGGCTGCGCAAGATCATGAAGCCGCTCCACGTCCTCTCGGGCAAAATGAAGGACATGAGCCGCGGCGAGCTCGGCGTCACCTTCGAGCAGGTGCCGGACAACGAGCTTGGCACGGTCATCCGCCGCTTCAACGAGATGTCGCTCAGCATCGTGGAGCTGATCGACAAAAATAACAGCATGCAAGAGCAGAAGCGAGAGGCCGAGATCGAGTCGCTTCAGTATCAGATCAATCCGCATTTCTTGTACAACACGCTTAACATGGTCCGCTGGATGGCGAACATGAAGAAGACGAACGACATCGAGCGGAGCATCGTCGCGCTCGGCAACCTGCTGCGCCCGGTCTTCTCGAGCAAGGACCCGATGTGCGAGCTTCGCGACGAGCTGGCTTATCTGACGCATTATATCAGCATCATCAACATGCGGTTCGACGACAGCGTCGAATTCGACATCGACGTGGACGAAGCGACCGCCGCTTGTCTCGTGCCCCGATTTATTCTGCAGCCGCTCGTGGAAAATTCGATCGCCTCGGGGCAGCAGGCGGATGGACAGGAAATTTTCATTTCCATCCATGCCGAATCGGACGGGGAGGAACTGCGCATTATCGTGAGCGACTCGGGGAAAGGCTTGGCGCCAGGTCTGCTCGAAGCGCTAAACCGCAGCTTGGAAACCGGAGAAGCTTACGAATCGGCGGGCGGGGGCAGCGGCATCGGGCTGCGCAACGTCAATGCGCGCATCCGGCTCTACTTCGGAGAGCGCTACGGTTTGCGGTTCGTGCCGCGGGACAAGGGGGCTGAGGTCGTCGTCCGGATGCCGTCGCAGAAGGCGGGAGACCGGAAGGGCTAGCGGGACTGAACTGGACGGAAGGGAACTGACGGTAAGGGAAGGACGAACGCGAATTGGCGAACTGTCGAAATTGAACGGATCGCATTGTATCGGAACGCCATGGAACTCACGGTACGGAACTGACGCAACGGAGCGGAACTGAGCGGAACTGAGCGGGAGAACATCCTTCTTCGTTCCGTTTTTTTGCATTCGACGCGACTTGAACGGGATTTGAAATTGTTCAACCGCGCAGATGCCCAAACGCGCCATTTTTCAAGCGAATCGAGAGATCGTTCATGGGAAGGCGCTCGGGCAACGATTATGTTGAAAAAGACGGGGCTTGGCGTCAGGCGAAGCTCGTCGTCGGCGTTCCGATGCGATCCAAATGCAATTCGATGAGAGGAGGTGCTCGAAAAGCAAAAATTGAAAGCGGTTACCGAATTCCAATAACGCATAAGGAGCGAATCCAGAATGATGAAGAGGAAGTCCGCTTTCGGCCTGACAGGCGTCATGGCGCTGCTGCTGTCCATCGCGACGCCGGGCGGGCCTGCGCGCGCGGCCGCGGAGACGCCGGCGCCCGAATCCGTCACGATATCGATCGACGGCGGGCATACGATCAACGACAATTTCCTGGGCGTCGGCGTCAATGTCATGCCGCTCGCGCTCATGCCGAAGTCCGCTAGCTACGGCTACGACGGTCCTGACTGGGAGATCGACAAGAAGCGGATCCGAACGATCAAGCCGAAGGTCGCCCGCTTGTGGTTCCAGGTGGACTGGGTGGAAAAGGAGAAAGGCGTGTACGACTTCGACAGCGACGAGATGAAGGCCGTCTACCCTTACCTGGACGCGCTCCAGGCGGCGGGCACCGAGATCGAACTGAACTTCGGCTGGAAAAACGGGGAGGAAATTCACGACTGGTTCGGCCTGCCGAGCGTCGATCCGTGGACGAGCGCGCCGGCGGACGTGGACGACTTTGCGGCCTCCGCGTCGAATACGCTCAAGGAACTGATCGAGCAGCGCGGCTACGACAACATCAAATACTTAACGTTTTATAACGAGCCGAACGGCAGCTGGGACTTCGAGACCGGCGGCGACAAGGCGCATCAGCAGCAGTACTACGCCAACATCGTGACCAAGGTCAGCCAGAAGCTGGCGGCGGACGGCCTGCGGGACCGTATCGGCATCTGGGCGCCCGAGGAGACGGGTGCCGCCGACTGGACGACCGCGCTGCATACGCTCGCGGACGCGCATATCGACGGCTACAGCTTTCACATGTACGGCGCATCGTACGAGAGCCTGGGCAGCGAGATCGCGGCCCGCAAAGCGGCCGTCTCGCCGAAGCCGGTACAGATGACCGAATTCGGCTGGTCGGCTGACGATGCCAGCGGCTGGAACTCCGGCTTCGCCAACTACGTCATCCGCGGCGCGAACGAAGGCCTTCAATCGGCGCTCGTCTGGCAGCTGAACGGCGTCTGGAGCACCGACCCGCTCGGCGACGTCAACGGCAATTATACGATGTGGGATTCGGTCGTGCAGGGATTGACGGCCAAGCGTACGTTCTACTCGGCCGGACTGCTGAGCCGATACGTACCTGCGCACAGCGACGTCGTCCAGGTGCAGTCGAGCTCGCCGAACGTTCGGGCGGCCGCCTTCAAGACGGACGGGGGCGATTATGCGATCCTCATCGAGAGCAAGGCGGGCGCGCCCAAAGACATCACCTTTGACTTCGGCGGCGAGGCGATCGGCAAGACGTTCGTGAAGCACGCATACAGCGACGCTATCGCAAGAGACGGCAACGCGCTGCTGCCGCCCGCGTCTGGCAGTTTCGCGGCGACGGATACGTTCCGCGACGGGAGCGTCGGCGCCGACTACAACTTCGCGATCTATACGACCGAAACATCCCAGACGCAGGTGAAGCTCTCGCCCGTCGAAGCCAAGGTGACGGGCGGAGATACGCTGCAGCTGACGGCAGACGTCATCGACAATGCCGGCGGCGTGACCTGGAGCGTGATCGGCGCCGGCAACGGCTCGATCGACGCGAACGGCCTCTATACGGCGCCTGACGTCGATACGGAGCGGCAGGTGGCGATCAAGGCGGCGAGCCAGGCGGATCCGGACGGCTACAATATCGCCAGCATCACGGTCACGCCCAGGTCGCTGCCGATGCGCGTCGACGCGCCCGTGCTTAGCCTGCCGTACGGCGTATACGATTCGTCGGAGGCCGTGACGATCACGACGAGAACGCCGGGCGCCGAGATCCGCTATACGCTCGACGGCAGCACGCCGACCGCGTCTTCGCCGCTCTACACGCGGCCGGTCATTCTGAAAACGTCCACGACGCAGCTGTTCAAGGCGCGGGCGTTCAAGGAGGGCCTCGAGGCGTCGGGCACGACGTCCTCGTTTTACCGGATTCTGGACATGAGCGTCTCCCCGGACGGCTATCAGTTCTGCGCGTATGAAGGCGGCGAATGCTACTTCGAAGGCGAGGGCATCGTCGCGTACGGGGCGGACGGCCTGTTCAACTATAAGAAGGCGACGGACGGCACGGACTGCGCTGTCGCCGTATTCGGCGATCCGAACCCGGGCGCTGTCAAGCGCTGCTACTACAGCGCCGACGTGCCGGAGGAGCTGCCGCTGGTCACGTTCTACAACGCGGGCTTCGAGAAGCCGGCAGTCGCGAGCTACCGGAACGGGCCGTTCACGAACGGCTGGGTGTTCAGCGACCATACGGGCGTGCACAGCAACACGAGCGCGTTCGCTCCGCCGCCCGCGCCGCAAGGGCTTCAGAGCATGTACCTGAAAACCGACGGCGGCATCGACGGCAGCTTTTATCAGGAGATCAACTTCAAGCCGGGCGAGTACCAAGTTTCTTTCAAAGCCGTCAACCGGACGAGTTTCGGCGGGCAGCAGACGTTCGACGTTTATTTCGACGACGAGCTGATCGGCAGCTTCGCGCCTTCGGGCTCGTATACGACCTTCCGCACGGACAGCTTCGAGACGGACGGCGGCAAACATACGATCAGGTTCCAGGCGACCTCGCATACGGGCGACAACACCGCCTTTATCGACGCGATCGAAATCGGCCTGCCGAAGCCGCCGGAGCCGGCGACATTGCTGAACGCTGGCTTCGAATCGCCGGTGATCACGGCGGCGAGCGGCGTGAAGTCCGGCGCCTTCGCGGACGGCTGGTCGTTCAACAACCGCGCCGGCATCCAGAAGAACGGCTCGGTATTCGGCGCGAAGGACGCGCCGGAAGGCGTTCAGACCGCGCTGCTGCAGACGAACGGCGGGCTCGCGGGCGAGATCAAGCAGACAGTCGGGTTCCCGGCGGGCCGCTACAAGCTGTCCTTCGAGGCGGCGCGCCGCGGCTTCGGCGGCCAGCAGAGCTTCGACGTCTACTTCGACGAGGCGAAGATCGGTTCGTATACGCCGACTTCGCAGGACTTTAAGGCATTCAAGACCGCCGGCTTCGAAGTGGCGTCGACCGGCAGCCATACGATCAAGTTCGCCGCGACGACGACGAGCGGGGACAATACGGCATTTATCGACGACGTCAAGCTGATCCTCATCGAGGAAGTGGCCGATCAGACGGCGCTCGCGAGCAAGAAAAGCGAGATTGCCTCAGAAAACCTGCAGGCGGCCAGCTTCACCGACGCGAGCTGGGCGGCGCTGCAAAACGCGCTGACGGCGGCGGACGCCGTGCTGGCCGACGCTTTTGCGACGCAAGCCGAGACGGATGCCGCCTTGTCGGCCTTGATTGCGGCACGCGCCGGGCTTATCGCATTCGTCCCGGCGCTTGCGAACGGGGGCTTCGAGACGCCGGCCGTCTCCAGCTACCGCGTCGGTCCGATGACGTACAACTGGACGTTCAACGGTCTCGCCGGCGTGCAAAAAAACGGCTCCGTATTCGGCGCGCCGACCTCGCCGGAAGGAACGCAGACCGCGCTCCTCACGTCCAAAAACGGCTCGCAAGGCGAGCTGTCGCAGACGATCCGCTTCGCGGAGGGCACCTACAAGATCGCCTTCCAGGCGGCGCGCAGAGATTTCGGCGGTCAGGTCGCCTTCGACGTCTACTACGACGAGACGCCGCTCGCTTCCTACTCGCCGACGAATAAGACGGCGTATGCCGCCTTCGAGACGCCCGTCTTCCAGGCGGAAGCGGGCCAGCATACGATCCGCTTCGTCACGACGAACGCGACCGGCGACAATACCGCGTTCCTCGACACGATCGGAATCGCGCAGGTCGTTCCGCCGGCAGACCGTTCGCGGCTTCAGGCGGAGCGCGACGCGATCGCAGGGGAAGGACTGTCGGAGAGCGACTATACGCCGGGCAGCTGGTCGGCACTCCGGACGGCGCTCGATGCGGCAGCCGCCGTGCTCGGCGATCCCGCGGCGACCCAGGCGCAGATTGACCGGACGCTCGCCGCGCTGAAGGCTGCCAGGAGCGAATTGACGGAAAAACCGGTCGCGACGACGGTGCCGGGCAAAGCGGTATTGTCGAGCGACAATGGATACGATACGGGACTGCTGGACGGAGATTACAAGATTACGATGAATCTCTGGTACGGCAGCAACGGCACGACTTACAAGCTGTACGAGAAGGATATTCTCATCGATACGCAAAAGCTGAAGGACCGCTCGCCGGCCGCGCAGACGGCGGTCACGTCCGTCGCGGGCAAGCCGGACGGCGTCTATCGCTACCGCGCCGAGCTGTCCAATGCCTTCGGCACGACCGTAAGCGACATCCTCGAGGTGACGGTCAAGGATGCCGCGCCGGGGAAGCCGGTCTTGTCGTCGGACAATTGGGACGGAGACGGCAGCTATAGCGTGACGATGAACCTGTGGTGGGGCACGAACGGCACGAGCTACCGACTTTATGAAAACGGCGTGCTGATCGACGAGCAGCCGTTGTCCGGCGCGACGCCGGCCGCGCAATCCGCATCGACGGCGATCGCGGGCAGAAAGCCTGGCAGTTACGCGTACAAGGCGGAGCTTGTCAATGCGGCGGGCGCGACGAAGAGCGACACGCTGCTCGTGCAGGTGACGAATCCTTAAAGAACGTTAGAATCGGGATTTGATACAGAGGGGAACATCGGAAACGGGCATGCATCAAGCCGCTTCGTCCGCCGGCCTGCCGGCGGCGAATCGGCTTTTTTTGGTTTTATGGGGTGACGTGGGGCAATCCAGGGGCGGCGGTTAGCGCGTTCAGCTAGCGCGCGCCTGCGCGGCGATGGCAGGCTTGCCCGCGATTACCTGCGTCGCCTGGGCGCCGGCGAAGCGGGCGTTGCCCAGGCGCTGCAGCGCTTGTTTCATGAGAGCGATCTGAAGATCCGGGTCGTTGGCCATGCCGCCTGCATTCAACCTGAATCCGTTCGTCTGCCCCGGTCCGTTGATGCCGGCTTTGACGGTCAGGGTGACGTCGATGCCGAGCTTGCGGCACACGTTCAAGGCGGAGGCCGAAAAAGCGCCGTAAGGAAAAGCGAGGACATGGTTGTCGCTCCCAAGCTCGGCTTTAAGACGCGCGTTCGCCTGGCGCAGGTCCGATTCGATTCGCGATTCGTACTCTTGCTCGGTTTCCCTTCGGTTCTGACTGTTCAGCCACAGCCGGGCCGCGAGCGCCGGCGCGGGATGCTTGCCGCGGGCGTCCGTATTCGCATACGCGTGAAGGTCGAACGTATGGCTGAAAAAATCGATCCCCTGCCGGTGCATTTCTTTGACCTGCTCCCAGGTGAGCTTCGGGACGCCGCCTTTGGCCGGGTTGCCGACCGTGCTTACGATCAGGAAGCTCGATGCCGGCGCGTGATATTTGAGCAAGACCGGATACGCGTACCGGTAAAAAGATTCGTAGCCGTCGTCGAAGGTGAGCAGCACGGCATTCTCGGGAACCGGCCGGTTATGCAAAACGAAGTCCCTGTACTGGGCCATGTCGATCCAATTAAAATGATTTTCCTTCATAAGGAGAAGCTGCCGGTCCAGGTTGCGCACCGATAGCGAGCGCGTGTCCGTCGGTGCCGGCGAGACGTCGTGGTACATCAGGACGAGCACATGGTCGCGGTAGTAATGACCGTCGCTCTCAACGGCGCCGGTCTTCAGTCCCGGATAAGCTGCGGCATAAGGATTCGGTTTGCGGGCGGGGGCCGGTGACGGAGACGGAGGAAGCGCGCGGTGGACGAGCGGCAGCCTGCTGTCGGATGATGCGCATGCGAAGCCGAAGGCGGCCACAAGCAGGGCCAGGATCGCGGCGGTCGCGAATAAACGAGGTCGGACTTGCATCCTCAATCACCTTTTGAAGCCGATTCCGCCTTAGGGGGACGGTATTGTTCGGCCGAATAAAATTCACGATGATCAGACGATTCAACCGTTCGAAAAGTTGTTGCGGCTAAGCGAAATTCCTATCCTGCCGGTCCCGCGCACCGGCTGCGACGGCCGAGTGCATTACACTGCTTTTTCGCCGAATCGTTCAAGCGACCGAAAAATCGTTCAACGGCCGTCATGAACCGGCGATATCGTTCAACGATTTCGCGAGATCGTTCATTCGTCGCGGCTTTGCGCGGCTCTATAATCAGGACATAAGCCAAGAGAGACTTCAGGAGCAAAGGAGAAATCACGCGATGGACATGACTTCAACGGGCGCGGCCGGCCCGAAGCGGCGGCTTAAGTCGGTGCACAGGCGGAAGGACGGCTACAAGCTGTTATTGGCGGCGCTGCCCTTCGTCGCCATCGCCTTCGCATTTAGCTACGTGCCGCTATTCGGCTGGATTTACGCCTTTTTCAATTATCATCCCGGCATCCCGCTCGCGAAGACCGAGTTCGTCGGACTCGCGCACTTCAAGGATATGTTCAGCGATGCCCGCATGGGGCCGGTGCTCGTCAACACGTTGGCGCTTAGCGCCTTATCCATCTTAACCGCCCCGATTCCGATGCTGTTCGCGATCATGGTGTCGGAGGTGCGCAGCGGCTGGTTCAAGCGCCTCGTGCAGACCGTATCGACGCTGCCGCATTATATCAGCTGGATCATCGTCTACGCGCTGGCCTTCAGCATGTTCAGCACGGAAGGGGCCGTCAACACGATGCTGATCAAGACGGGCCTCGGCGGAACGCCGGTCGACGTGCTCGGCAACTACGATCGCGTGTGGACCGTGCAGACGCTGCTGCTCCTCTGGAAGTCCGTCGGCTGGAGCGCCATCATCTACCTCGCGGCGATCGTCAGCATTGACGGCGAGCAGTACGATGCGGCCAAGGTGGACGGCGCCGGCAGACGAAGAACGATCTGGCATATCACGCTGCCAAGCATCATGCCGACGTTTATCGTGCTGCTGCTGCTCTCCATCAGCAATCTGCTGTCCGCCGGCTTCGAGCAATATCTCGTCTTCAGCAACGTCATGGTCGCAGACCGTATCGAAGTGCTCGACCTGTACGTCTACCGTCTCGGCCTCGTAACCGGAGATTACTCGTACTCCACGGCCGTCGGCATGTTCAAATCGGTCATCAGCATCGCGATGCTGTTCACCGTCAACCTGCTGTCCAAAAAATTCCGCGGCCAAGGCATCGTCTGACCCGAAAGGAGCACTGCCATGAATACGCATACGGCCTCCCGGCCGGCGGCGGCCGAGAAAACCGCGCCGCGCCGCAAGCGAAGGATCGACGGCAAGGATTTAATTTTTAATGCCATAAATTATATCGTGCTGTCGCTGCTGATCGTCGTTACGATTTATCCCTTTTACTATATATTCATCTACTCCATCAGCGATTCGATCGAAGCGCAGAAGGGTGTCACATTCTGGCCCGCCGGCTTCTCGCTGGAGGCGTACCGGACGACCGCAAGCCTGCCGGGCATCATCGATGCCGCCGTCGTGACGCTGTCGCGGACCGTCATCGGCACGGTGATCACCGTTTTCTGCTGCGCGTTTTTCGCTTATCTGATCACCAAGGAAGAGCTGCCTTTCCGCAAGACGATTTACCGCTTCGTCCTCATCACGATGTACTTCAACGCGGGTTTCATTCCCTGGTATTTGACGATGAAGACGTACGGACTGCAAAACAACTTTTTACTGTACGTGCTGCCTTCCGCGCTCGTCGGGTTCAACGTCATCCTGATCAAGACATTCATCGAACAGCTGCCCGCTTCGCTCGAGGAATCCGCCAAGATCGACGGCGCCGGATACTTCCGCATTTTCGCCAGCGTCATTTTCCCGCTCTCGATGCCGATTATCGCGACGATCGCCGTATTCGCGGCCGTCGGCCAATGGAACACCTGGTTCGACAACTACTTTCTCGTCGAAAATCCGAAGCTTCAGACGCTGCAGCTCGTGCTGTACAACTTCCTGAACCAGTCGAGCAACCTGTCCAACATGACGACGGAGCAGCTCAACCGGGGCGACCTCGTCCGCACGCTGACGCCGCAGTCGATCCGGATGACGATCACGATGCTCGTGACGCTGCCTATCGTTCTTGTGTACCCGCTGCTCCAGCGCTACTTCGTCAAGGGCATCATGATGGGCGCGGTCAAGGGCTGAGTCGGCTTTCCGAAGTTCACGCTTGGATTATCCGGCCGCAACGCCGATAATTATAATCTCGACCATTCCTAGGAGGGTTACGATGAGAAAGAAAGCAACGCTTAAAGCGGGGGCCGCTCTGCTGGCCACGACATCGCTGCTGCTGTCCGCCTGCTCGGGCGGCGGAGGCGGCAACGCTTCGCCGTCCGCCGCGGCATCGACGAATAATGCCGGCGCCAGCTCGCCGGCCGCAAGCGCGAGCGCTTCGCCAAGCGAGGCGCCGAAGGATCTGGTGACGCTCCGCGTGCTCGTGATGGAGCCCGGCACCAAATGGAACAAATACCCGGACAGCGCGGTGGCCAAGGCGATCGCGGAAAAAGTCGGGGTCAAGATCGAATACGTCGAGGCCGACGAAAACAAGTTCAACGTCCTCCTCGCAAGCGGCGACCTGCCGGACATCGTCCGCGCGGACGTCAACAAATATCAGAAGCAGCTGATCGAAGGCGGGCTCGTCGTGCCGATGGACGATATGCTGGCCGAGCACGGCAAGGATATCGCGGCCAACATTCCGACGGTCGTGGATTACAGCAAGAAAAACTGGAGCAACGGAACGGGCAAGCTGTACTTCCTGCCGCCGCAGGTGCAGCCGAAGCCAGGCACGTCGGTCAAGCCGATCACGATCGGCCCGACGATCCGCTGGGACTGGTACAAGGAGATCGGCGCGCCGGAGCTGAACACGATGGACGATCTGCTGTCCGCGCTCGAGCAGATCGTGGCGAAGCATCCGACGACCGACGACGGCAAGAAGGTGTACGGCGTGTCGATGTGGCAGGATTGGGGGCTGTGGCCTTATTTGATTCCGCCGCTCACGTTCACGATGTCGACAGGCGCGACGAGCGACCTGACAGCTTCGCAGATCGGCGGCCATGACTTTATCAGCACGCTGACGGACGAATCGTCCAACTTCTGGGTTGCCATGGACTTCTACAACAAGGCGTTCCGCAAAGGCCTCCTCGACCCCGACGCGCTCACGATGAAGAACAACGACTATATGGCCAAGGCGACCGCAGGCCAGATCGTCGTCGGTCCGGCGACCTGGGCGATGGGAGACTTCAATGCCCAGCATACGAACGACGGCAAAGGATACATCGTCGTACCGGCGGGCAAGCTCGCCTGGACCGGGGGCGTCAATCCGCTCGGCTGGCAGGATAAATCGTACAGCATTTCAAAAAGCTCTAAAAACCCGGAAAAGGCAATGGATTTCCTGAATTATATTTACTCGTACGAAGGCGCGAGAACGATGTACAACGGCGTCGAGGGCAAAGAGTGGAACGTCGTGGACGGCAAGCCGACGCTGACGGACGAGACATTGGCGCTGAAGGCGGCCGGGGGCATCCCGTTCGAATCGACCGCGTTGTCGCTCGATCGCAACATCATCGGTCTCGGCGGCGACGTCGTCAATCCGGGCGACAAACAGCCGGTCGATCTGTTCGGCGCGGAAGAAGCGCTTAAAAAGGCGGTCACGCCGCTCGAAAAAGACTTCGCCGAGCATTACGGCGCGTCCTATTCGGGTGAAGTGTTCCAGAAGCAGATCGACGCCGGCAAGCTGAAGACGTTCACGACGTGGATGGACGGCCTGTCCGACGACGAGATCCTGAAGCAGAATACGGTACCCGGCGTAACGTTGAACGACGATTATAAAAAGAAGGAAGCGGCGCTGAAGGAGCTGGCCGCGCGCCAGGCGGCCAAAATCGTCCTGGCGAAGGACGAGGCCGCGTTCGCCAAAGCGAAGAAGGAAGCGATCGATTCCTTCAAAAAGGCCGGCGCGGATGACTTCACCAAGTATTACAACGAAGAGGTCGCGAAGCTGAGAGCCGCGCACGGCCTGCAATAAAGCGCGAGATGGCGGCGATATGGCCGTCGACAAAGGGGGAGCCGGAGCCGCGAGGCGCCGGCTCTTCGCCGTTAAATTAAAGGATGGGAAGTGGCGCTGCTTGGAAAGCCGATACTTGGACGATGTGCAGGATGAGGAATACCGGCTAAGCTCGCTGTATGGCGATGCAATGTGCGAAGCAGCGTTTCGCCTGCCGGCGTATGAAGCTGCCGTGCTGCCGGTCGACTTCGGCGAAGCGGCACCGAATCGGGCAGACGCTGCGCAGCCGATCGGCGAGGAGCGGATGTCGCTGTCCGGCAGCTGGCGCATGAAGGGCTGCGAGCCCGCTGATCCTGGCGAGCCAGCGCCGAATACGGGCTGGTTCGGACGCAAGGCGAGGCCGAGTCCGGGCATGGAGGAAAAATGGTTCGCGTGGGGCCACGACCGGAGCGGCTGGCATGAGGTGACCGTTCCGACGACCGTACAGCGCGCGTTGGTGCGACTCGGCGAAATGCCGGATCCGTACTGGAACGAAAATACGCTCGAGGAGCTGGAGGGGCACGGCGAACCGAAGGAGACGCCGGTCTGGTTCAGAAGGACGCGCGTCGAGCGCATGGACTGGTGGTTCGCGCGGAGCTTCGAGCTGCCGCCCGCCTGGCGGGGGAGGCGCCTGACGCTTCGCTTCGACGGCATCGATTATTCTGGCACGGTATTTTTAAACGGCAGGTCGCTCGGTCATCATGCGGGCATGTTCGGCGGACCGGAGCTCGACGTCACGGGGCTCGTCGACGAAGATGGTCCGAACGAGCTCGTCGTCCGGATCGATCAGGCGCCCCGCTCGTGGAACGGGATTATGAAGGGCAGCCCCGGTTTCGGCTGGCATTACGGCCATCTCATCTCGCTCGGCATTTGGAAGGACGTCTGGCTCTGGGCGGAGCCAGACATCGCGGTCGTCGACCCGTACGTCGTCACGAAGGCGATCGGCGCGGAGGGCGCCGTGCTCGAGGTCGAATATTCGGCGGTCAGCGCTTGGGCTGGCGTCGCCGAGCTGACGGTCGAGGGCGAGATTGCGCGCGATGGCGGCAGCGGCGCTGCGCCCGTTCGCTTCCGCAGCGTCGTCGGGGCGCCACTCGGGCGAAGCCGGTTCCGCACCGAGATCCGCATCGCGGATCCGGCGCTGTGGTGGCCCGCGGGCTATGGCGAGCCGGCAATCTACCGGCTGTCGCTGCGCGGATCGGCGGAGGCGAAGCCGCTCATGGGAACGAAGGAGGCGGCGACAGCAGAGGCCGAGGCGAACGAGGCGCGCATGGGAACTAAGGAAGCAGCGGCAGCAGAGGCGGCGAAGCCGCTGATGGGAATGAAGGCGGCAGCGGCAGCGGCGGAGGCGAATGAAGCGCAAACAACGCCGAAGACAGTGGAAGAGGAAGCGATGCCGCTGAAGCGGGTTCTGTCCGTATCCGGCGCCGAAGCTTCGTTCGGCATCCGGACCATCGAGATGCAGCCTGCGCCGGGCGCGCGACCGGAGGCCGACTATCGCTGGCAGTTCGTCGTGAACGGCGTGCCTATGTTCATCAAGGGTGCGAACTGGTGTTGGCCGGACCCGATGCTCGAGCAGCGCGAAGCGCTGTATGCTCGGCTGATCGGACTCGCGAGCCGGGGGCACGTGCAGATGCTGCGGGCTTGGGGCGGCG
>Ga0209566_100658_pt1 | contig 20753 bp, 17 predicted proteins | sample Araplavi_mTSA_r2_2_FD_184287 | JGI IMG/M metagenome (GOLD analysis project Ga0209566, IMG submission 184287) | Arabidopsis root microbial communities from North Carolina, USA - plate scrape CL_Cvi_mTSA_r2 (SPAdes) (version 2) | ecosystem: Host-associated > Plants > Roots > Endosphere | place...
GTTCACGAAGGAAGTGACGGTATCGGCCGACGAAGGGATCCGCCCGGACACGACGCTCGAAGGCGTGTCGAAGATCCGGTCGGCCGTGCCGGGCGGCGTGATCACCGCCGGCAACGCCAGCCAGTTCTCGGACGGCGCGTCGGCCTGCGTCGTCATGAGCGCCGACGCCGCGCAGCGCGAAGGGCTGCAGCCGCTCGGCGCATTCCGCGGTTTCGCGGTGGCGGGCTGCGAGCCGGACGAGATGGGTATCGGCCCCGTGTTCGCGGTGCCCAAGCTGCTGAAGCAGGCGGGGCTGAAGGTCGACGATATCGGCCTGTGGGAACTGAACGAAGCGTTCGCGGTGCAGGTGCTGTACTGCCGCGACACACTCGGGATTCCTGAGGATCGCCTGAACGTGAACGGCGGCGCGATCGCGGTCGGCCATCCGTACGGCGTGTCGGGCGCGCGCCTGACGGGCCACGCGCTGATCGAAGGCAAGCGGCGCGGCGTGAAGTACGTGGTCGTCACGATGTGCATCGGCGGCGGGCAGGGCGCGGCCGGCCTGTTCGAAATCCTCTGATCTTTGGCGGGTGGCGGCCGCGGCTTCGCTTCGGCGAGGCAGGCGGCCGCGATGCGAATCGGCGCGACTGAACCGCCATTCGAAACAATCGGGAAGCAAAAGGCGTGCGCCGGGCAATGCCGTTTCCCCTTACTTGTCAAACAATTTGCCCCACCTATACTTGCTCTGACATTTGCCTTTCGGCACGATGGGCCGGATCGTGCGTCGCACGATCCGTGCCGCGAAGGTTCGAACCAACGCAGCAGACCGACCGGGGACCGAATGAGTACGACCTATGCAGCCGGGGAACCGCCGCGCGTCGTCAGCGCGGCCGCGAGGCTCTACGCGAAATGCCTGCTGGTCGGATTCGCGTTGCTGCCCGCCTATCTGATCGCCTATCTGTGGTTCTTCAGCGACCCGCACGCGGTGTTCGAGAACCACGCGTTCCATGAAATCGCGATCGCGGCCGCGACCCTCGAGGGCGGGTTCGTTACCTACGTGACGTGGGTGTGCTACCGGTCGTCCGGCGAACCGCTGCTGCGCTGGCTGACACTCGGCTTTCTCGGCTTCGCGATGATCTACGCGCTGCACGGTGCGTTCACCGGGATGGCGCATCACAATATCTGGCTGTTCCTGCTGTACGGGCCCGCGTCGCGGCTCGTGATGTCGATCCTGCTGCTCACGGGCCTGCTGTCCTATGCCCGTCCGCCCGATCGCTTCGACAAGCGCACGAGCGTGCGCACGTGGCTGCCGTGGATCGTGTTCTTCGTGATCGTCAACGTCGTCGTGGCGTACATCGCGTATTCGCCGGTCGCGGGCGCGCCGGGCACGCGGCTGTCGATGGAAGGCGGCGCGCTCGTGTTCTCGCTGCTGAACGTCGCCGTGCTGCTCGCGCGGCGGATCCGCTCGCCGCTGATGGTGATCTACGGCGTGTCGATCATGGCGTTTGCGCTGTCGTCGCTGGCGTTCATCCTCGGCAAGCCGTGGAATCACATGTGGTGGCTCGCGCACGCGATTTTCGCGGGCGGCTTCTTCCTGCTCAGCTACGGCGTCGTGCAGGCGCTGCAGACGACGCGCTCGTTCTCGGCGATCTATAGCCAGGAAGACCTGATGAGCCGGCTGTCGGAATCGATGGCGCGCACCGAGAGCGCGCTGCAGGAACTGCGGCGCACGAACCAGAAGCTCGAATACATGGCCGCGACCGATCCGATGACGGGCGCGTCGAACCGCCGGCAGTTCATCGCGCAGGTCGAGCGCGAGATGGTGCGGGCCGAGCGCGACGGCACGCCGTTCTGTCTGCTCGCACTCGATCTCGACAATTTCAAGAACATCAACGATGCGTACGGGCACCAGATCGGCGACGAGGTGCTGCGCGGCGTCGTGCGTCAGTGCCTCGACGCGATCCGGCCGGCCGGCGGGCTCGCGCGGGTCGGCGGCGAGGAGTTCATGGCCCTGCTGCCCGAGATGCCGCTCGAAGGCGCACGGATGACGGCCGAGCGCGTGCGCTCGTCGATCGCGAGCTCGCCGTTCGGGCTCGATTTCAAGCGCGTGCAGGTGACGGTCAGCGTCGGCGTCGCGCAATACGGGGTCGACGGCAGCACGGTCGACGCGTTGCTGCGCGTGGTCGACGAACGGTTGTACCAGGCGAAGCGGGAAGGGCGAAACCGCGTCGTGTCGCGGTGACGCGGGGTGGCGCGGCACACGGGACGTTCGGCAACGCGGCCGTGCCGAAAGCGTGTCGATCGTTTCGGTTTCTGCCCAAGCCCCGGGCGAGGTAACGTACCCGGGGCTTCGGCATGCCCGGTCGGCATGCGACGGGCGATACGCAGCTAGCGCGATGCCAGGGCCGCCGCGTTTTCCGGCTGCGCTTCCTGCGTCTGCCGCGACGCCTGCCACCAGTACTTGCCCGCGCGCTGCTGCGGATCGCGGATCGCGAGATACGTCGTACTCCAGAGCTGTGCCGCGTTGGCTTCGGTCGCATCGGCGCTGCGCGTGCCGAACGCGTCGGTCTGGTACTTGCCGTTTACGTAGGACCACGTCCACATCTCCGACGTCCGCATGTCGCGCCCGTTCGAGATCACCTGCCAGATCGTCTGCCGCGCCTGCGCGAGCAGCGTGCGGGTCGCGGCCGACAGGTCCTGGCGCGCGAGCTGGCGATCGAGCCCGGCCACCCACATCGCCTGCTGCCACGACCAGATCACCGTGCCGTGATACGCGGAACTCGTGAATTTCGGCCACAGTGCCTGGCTCGCATACGCAGGGTTCGCGATCAGCATGCCGGCATCGGTCACGAGCCCGGTCGGGAACGGCCGCGTGACGTCGGCGACGATCCGCTGGAGCTGGTCGTCCGGCGGTGTGCCGAACAGCAACGCGAAGCCGCCATCGGAGTTCATCACCGGAATCGGGTTGCCCTGCTGATCGAGCGACAGCGCGTAAAAGGCCAGCGGTGCGCCAGGCGCGGCACCGGCCGGCACGCCGGCGGACGGCGCATAGGCCGACACGTCGGCGGTCGCCTGCGCGGCCGGCACGCTGACCTGGAACAGTGGCGGCGCCTGCGTTTCCCATGTGGCCGCCTGGTTCGCCGTGTTGGCGAGCGTCGCGCGCTGTCCGGCATCCAGGTACGGATCGAGCAGGCCGCGCGTGAGGAACGCGTTCGCCGCGCGCAACGCGGCCGGCACGAGCACCGCGTTCACGTCATACGGGTAGACGCCGCCGCCGAGCCCGTCGGTGCTGTCGCGCCAGTTGCCGACGATCTCGCCGGGCCGCAGGTGGATCAGGTTCGCGACCGACGGCTGCTGCGCGAACGGCTGCGCGGTGGTCGCGACGTGCAGCAGGTTGACGACCAGGCGGGCGCCGTTGGTCTGCCCGTCGCTGCCGCGCTGCGCGAGATACGCAGCCGCACGCGCCTGGCCGCGCGTATCGTCGATCAGCCACGCGGCCGCGATCGGCGCGAGCAGGTAGTCGCTGTCGATCATCTTGTAGTCGTAGGTCGGCGTCGCATCGTTCGGTCTCCCGTTCTTCTGGTTGTCGACGAGTGCGAACTCGCCGATGCCTTCCTCGTGCGCGACCTTGCCGTCGGCCGACAGCCGGCTCAGCACCGACGACAGGCCGGCCTCGATCGCCGCGGGTTCGAGCACGGGCATCAGCATGCGAACCGAGATCAGCGTGTCGCGGCCGAAGTAGGTGTCGTACTGCCACGAGCCCGCCAGCAGCTTGTCGTGGAAGCTCAGGAATTCGAGCACGTTCTGGCTCACGGGGTCGGGGTTCACCGACGGCGCGAGCAGGTCGGCGCGCGTGATCGGCGACAACGGCGTCTCGCCCGACAGCGCATCGACATGCAGCCGCAGCGTGTGCGAGCCCGCCGGTGCGCTCAGGACGAGCTTGCCGCCCGCAGCCGGCACGATGCTGCCGCCGTCGCGCAACGTGATGCGCAGCGAATAGCCGGGCGCGCCGTCGATCCGGTCGCGTTGCCATTGCGCGGCGCGGCCCTGGACCGTCGGCGCGGCGAGAATCTGTTGCGGAATCGTTGCGCCGCCGTTGAAGTCGCGCAGGAAGCGCACGTTGCTGAGCACGCCCTGGCGGATCGTCAGCGTGCCGGTGTCCACTGACACGTCGGCGCCGATGCCGTACAGCGGGCGGCCGTGCGCGTCGGGTGTCGACAGCGCGGACGGCGGCGTGTCGAGGCTCCAGTTCACCGGCTGCGCGGTGTCGTCGAACCACAGCCCCGTGCCGCTGTTGCCGGCGGGGAAGACCACGAGCAGGCGCGGTTTCGTCGACGAGCGCACCAGCAGGTGCGCGGCGACCTTGTCCTGCCGGTAGAACGCGTTGATCTGGCCGCCGGCGTCCATACGGAACGACAGCGCGGCGTTGTTCGACGGCGGGCTGTTCGATTCGACGTTGTCGTCGTTGCAGGCCGCGAGCAGGCCGGCGCAGATGAATCCGAGGCACAGCGACTTCACAAGGCGATGCATGTTGATGTCCCTCCTGATGACTGGCGATTTTTTATCGGGATGGTCGAATGAACGGATCTGTTGTCCGTTTGGTACCGTGTCGCGGGCATTCAAGTGAATGCCGGGTGTTAATCAGGATGTGATGCTGTTGCGGTGAGTGAATCGAGCAGGAAATTGGCAAACAGGCGATAAATGCCGAAAGCTGAAACGGCAAGGGACGCCGCCCCGACGTGAAGCAAGAAAAGGCAAGGCGGACGGCGTTCGTGCAGGCGCGTGCCGGCTAGTGTGCGGCGGGAGAAAATCAATCGTAAGCCGCTGTATGGAATTCTAAATTTTCGGAAGAATCGAAGTCAATCACGTTTTCCTGATTTCAGGTGGCTTTGTGAAAAAAGCGATCGTAACTATTACTCATTGAGTCGGTAAATTATGCGATTTAATGAAGGCGGGTATTGGAATCCGGATATTCGGTGAATAAATAATCGGCAATGACGTTTCATTTTGCCGATTGCTGTCGTGCCGGAATTGAATCGTCGAGTTTGCGCGGGCGATTGCCGAGGCGTACAGGCCTGCGCCGAAGCGGCGCGCGCGAAGCCGGGCAAGCCGCGTTCCCGCGATTCAATGGAAGGCTGCGCGATCGTTCCATCGGAGCCGTCAAGTTTGGTAGGCTTGGCGATTGCCGCCGCTTGCGCGGATCGCGCCGTCGGTGAGCGACACGGTGAAAATGCGCGTATCGTCGCCGGAAAGGCCGGACGACAGCCGATTCGATACGCGTTTTTTCCCCGTTGCCGCGACCGCGTGCAAGCGAAGCGGGCAGACGACCGGCCGGGCATCACCCGGCCGGCCACGAAGCGGGCCGAGCCCGCATCGTGAACACCAACGAACAGGAGCAACCGAAGTGATCCGACATATCGTCATGTGGAAGTTGCATTGACATTTAAGATAATAAGTTGATGATTAATAAAGATGTTCCTATCTGTTTTGGCGTTTGATACCCCCTCTTATACCCCCTTTTTCATGTGCTGGAACGCCTGGCCCCGGCGCGACCATGGAGGTTGTGGTCATTCAGCTATTTGCGTATCAGACATTTGGGCGACTTACGAGTTGTGGTAAGAATTGCATTCCGGCAAAATACGCCGGTACGGTAGCGCCCAAGGGCATCTCTGCGGGTTGCGCTGCACGTTACCAATCGGCCCTCTGGCGCACATGCGAGCGATCGCGTGAGCGTGACCGGCGGAATCAGGGGCGGGTCCGTGTCGCAAGATGCGCGCCGCAACGACGATGCCGAGGTGGCGAATGGGTCGCCTTCTTGCCCTAGAATTGTTGGGGAGGCGATTACCAAACGTGCGGGGCACCCCGGAGGCAGGGAGGCGGGCGCGCTGGCAAAGTCGCGGCGTAGCGCATCTCGGCGCAGCTCCGGTTTTCCTGGCCGGACGCTGGTTTGTGCGGTCTTGGCCGCCGTTCTCAGCATCATCGGGCCTAAAACCAGTCAAACGGAGCTGGAAATGAGAAGCGTTTACGTTTCGGTGGCCGCTTCGGTTGGCGGCGCACGCCCAAGGGCATCTCTGCGGGTTGCGCTGCACGTTACCAATCGGCAAACTGGCGCACATGCGAGCGATCGCGTGAGCGTGACCGGCGGAATCAGGGGCGGGTCCGTGTCGCAAGATGCGCGCCGCAACGACGATGCCGAGGGGCTCTTCTGCTGCTGGTCTAGGGTGGTTGTACAACGCCAGCAAAGCACCTGAAATGACGAATGCTTACTCAGCAGCGCTCTCTTTTAATGCGTTGCAAAATGCGTGGCTGAATCTATATAGCAAATCCTCTCCTCGTTCGCGAAATTCCACGGGAATAGATAACGTCTCGATTAATGATTTCGCTGCCGACTACAAAAATCATCTGGTCCGTCTAGCTAGGCGACTAAGACATCACGAATTTCATTTTTCTGCACTTCGGCCGCATCTTATAAAGAAGTCTAACGGGAAAGATCGGCTGATTTGCGTGCCTACGGTGCAGGACCGGATTATCCAGCGGGCGCTCCTCGATTTCCTTGAGATACGCTACTCAGATCGCCTGGCCAACAAGGTGAGCTACGGATTCGTGAGGAAGCGAGGCGTCAAGCTGGCTGTTCACGATGCCTGCGAACTGCGAAAAAAATACCCTTGGGTATACAAGACAGACATCACGTCGTTCTTTGACTCAATCGACAGAGCAGACCTCGAACGCGCTCTGAAGCGAAATATCCGTGAGTCATCACTCTATCCAATTCTCGCGGAAGCTATTCATTGCGAAATTGATTCGGTGAATGGCTCTGCCAAAAAGCGCATCGCCGCTTTGGGCGTCAGAGCCAACCGAGGAGTTCGGCAAGGCATGCCGCTGTCGCCATTCTTCTCAAACCTAATGCTCGCTCAGTTCGATAAAGAAATCGAGCGCAGGAACTTGCATGCCGTCCGCTATGCGGATGACTTGATTTTTCTAGCGTCGTCACGACACGAATGTGAGCAACTAGCTATCTTTTGTACTGAACAGCTAGCGCCTATTGGATTGACTGTTCCACCCGTTGGCCTCGAAAAAGAATCGAAATCTGTCATCAACGAACCTGGGGCACCGGCGGAATTTCTCGGTGTTAGCTTGGTACAGGCAGCAGACGACTATCGACTCGAACTTACCGACAAGCAAATTCATGGAATTCGCGATGAGTTGCTTGGGTTGGGATCTATTCCCGAACTGCTTGCACGACGCATCACCCTGGCGAAGCTCGGTAGTACGCTCGCATCGCGCACTCACGGGTATCTGGCTGCCTACGACATGTGTCATAACGTTGATAGTCTTGAGCGTGCACTTGAAGATCTGCAGCAGAAGGTGTTAAAAAAGATTTACGTTGATGAGCTGAAAATAAATATAGCAGGCCTGAACCGCGAGGCCCGCACGTTCCTTGGATTGCGATGAGATGATTAGCTACTGAAAGCAGACGCTTCGCCAAACGTCATCGATGGCCGCGCCGGGTCAATAGCCACCTATCCTCAAAAGCGCAAGCGTAGGTCTTGGCGTAGGTTTATGTGCGAAGCGTTGTCAGATAAGGCGCAGGTACTGCTGCATCATTGGAGTGACGGGTGTAGGTGCTGCGGTGGGTTGCATGCTCATGTGACCGGGAAAAGTTGCTTTGGCTGCCCGAGTTTACCCGTGGGCTGGGCGGGATCGATTGAAGTTCGCTATCCGGCCAGGTGCTGGGGGGCAAGCGGCTGCTGCCGGCCATGAGCCGACATTGGCTGGCTTCTCATCCATGGTCGCGCTCCCGCTGGAAGCAGGCGTCCGCAAATGCTAGAACTGCAGTCTCGAGTCAACGGAGCGCCGCCAAAGTTAATGGAACTCATGGCCTCGAAGACGGCGATGGCGAGGGGGCTCATGCAATGCTATTGCGTCCAGCATGACTCGACCGTTTCCAGTTTGCACTGACGGATGTGTGTTAACCTTTCGTCTTCTCTGGCTCACACGACAACTACAAATGGCCGTAACCGGGTTTTCTGCTGAGTTGTTTAGTCTGAAGCAACTTTATTTCATTTCTCTCAAAGGACAGCAACTCCTAAGCGAACACATAAAGAGCCTCCCCGAAAGCGGGCGGGAGAATGATATATTCCCCGGGAAATATAGCCCGCGGATGAATGTCCCTCACTATCTTGATGCGAAATCCTTTATTCGCTCTCAATATGGCTCATACCTTCGGGAAACAATATTCGTGAGGCTTGTTTCGGCTCTTGAGGTATTGTTCGTTGATAGCGCCGTCACGATATTTTTATCGGATAAAAGCGCACTCCGGGGAAGGAAAATTGAATTAAGTTCGGATCTGCTTTCGACATATTCAGATTTAGATCAACTGTGGGCAAAGATCATAAAGGATGAGTCCCGCAATCTAAACGGAAGGAGGTTCTCCGATATCATCGATTATTACGATAAGAAATTCGAAATTAATATTAAGAAATTCGAATCACCGGATGTAATTGAGGAGATGTTTGAGCGACGCCACCTGCTGGTCCATGCGCTTGGGCACACAGATGAGATATACAGGATGAAGCATCGATATCCACATGTAACCATTGGTGTAGATGAGGAGTACTTGCTCAAATGCTTTGATCTGCTAGAAAATTTTCATGAATTTCTACGGCGATCTGTTTACAAACGAGTAAACAAAAACAATTCCTTGGACGAATCATCTAGGCATTATCAGGTCCGCCTCCGCATAGGAAAAATAACTTCAGAGGCGCGCTCACTCTTCGAGCCCACTCTTGAAATAGAAGTTAAAAAAATACGCCGCCGTCTTGCTGATATATTGAAGAACAAGAGTGACTCCGGCAACGAGCTTAGCATGGTTCTAAGTGGCGAGAGGTCCTTTGTCGGGAAGTATATTGAGCTAATAAAGAAAGCAGAGTTCGAAAACAAGCTTCGCTTGATGAGTCGAGATGTTATAAGCCGTGGGCACAGAACAAAGCTTAGCAATGAAACTTTGCATGAGATTTACAAGCTTTTGGGTCCTCGCCCTTGGAAGACTGGGATAAGCGATGAAATAGCCAAAAAAATTGGAGTTTCAAAAACGCAAGTTGGCTATGCAATCAGTCTTATCTTGGACTATGAGGAGTATTTCCAAGATGGTACTTGAGACGGCACGTATCACTTTGAACGAATGCGGATTTGACTTTAATCCCGATGTATCCCAAGGCGATTCAAATAACTACTGGGGTCATGGAGATCCCGCATGGTAGGCGTAGCACCGATGAGGGAGGCACACGGCCAAGACAGGCTCCGTCAACGTCTGCTATAGGATTTTCTGAATGGCGGCTCAGGGTCGATCACGGCCCTTGATTAGGTCACATCCAAGTAAATTCAGACCTGATCAGATGCTGACTGAGAGATCAGGTCTGGACGTAGACACGTCATTGGGTGATGGACATTTCGCGCGATGTGATGGAACGAATCCATGCCTGTACTTCTGTCTCTGCCCATAGTGAGAGATTGCGAACTCGTCGTGGCCTCGGGAAACTACCTTCCTTCATCATGTCGTAGATCGTCGTCTTGCCCAAGCCGACCATGTCGAGAACGGTCGGAAGTCGCAACAGTCGCTCAGTCGTGGTGCTCACTGTATTGTTCCTCGTTATTCGGTGACGGGCTGAATTGCACGGGCGAGTTGCATGAGTCCCGTTTCAAGCGTGATCGCGGCGGTAGCAGCCCAAGTGCGCGCGTCCTGCGCAGCCTTGTGGCGAGCGAACGATCCGATCTCGTCGGCCGTCAGGTCTAGCAGCTCGACGTCGGCCGCGTGCGAGATCTCGGTGATCAGCGCGCGTATCTCGACGTGAAGGGCATCAAGGCGCGCGTGCCTGCCTTGGCGGGCATCCGCCAAGGCTTTGTTCATCTGGATAGGTTTGCGCCGCGCGAGCGGCGCTTCGTCCTTCTGGATCGCTTTTGCGGGCGCCAGCCCGCTGCAGTCCGACTGCGTTGAAGTACCGTTGACGCTCGCCAGTGCGATAGCCGGGCGCTTCTCCGCGTGCTCCCGCTTTCGCGGCAGCGGACGTGGGGTAGAAAGGGCCGGGCGCGGGGTCATTTGGCCGCCTCCTGCGCCATATCAGGCGTCCAGTCGGGATCGGGGGACTGCAGAATGTCATCGAGCCATTGCAGGACGATCGGAAGGTCTTTCTGGCGCTTGATGTTCTCGTGGCCGAGAACTTTTTTAAGCCATCGAGCACCTTCCTGTGCCGCTTGCATTCGCGTCGGGTAGGTCGTGGTGCCTGCGCCGAACTTCAGTGGCGTCGATGCGAAGCTGTCCCCGAAGTTGTACATAGCCGCGCAAATCCACTGATCTGCTTTCGGTTGGGCTACGTAGATCTCCGCGATCGGCTTTTTCGTCCGCTTGCTGTTGGGCGAGCGAAGGGTATCGGTCGCGACGCAGCGACCGTCTTGATCCGGTGCCGTCACGGGGTAGATCCGTGCTTTTTGCGGAGTATCGAGGAGATCGGTGAGCGGCGAGAGTGCCGTATGGACGGCTCGAATCGTTCCGGGCGAAAGCTTGCCAAAAACCGGGTCGTGCAGGACTGCCTGTAACGCCTGCAAAAGTTGCTTTGCACACGCATCGGTGATCTTTGTCGCTTTGGGCGCGGCCGGCTCGGAAGGCTTCGTGTTGCTGGCCAGATGCTTCTTCGTGACCTTCCCTTTGCCGGCCTCCTTCGCTTTCGACAGGCCGGACACGATGCGTTCGAGTGCCTTGTCGCCGCCGTGCGCGCGAATTTCCTCGATCGCGAGGGTGCCGGCGATCGACCCGGCGCGTATGAGTGCGTGCAGTTCCGCCGGTGCCGTTTCAAGCAGTGCGGCGTCGCGAATCGATTGCTCCGATATGTTCAAATGACCGCAAATCGCTTGCACGTCCATTTTATGGACGTCGCGCAGCTCGGCTATCGACGTGGCGAGATCGAGCGGCGTGGAAGTCTTCGAGACGTTGCTCAAGTAACCGTCGATCACCATCTTCGGCCGCTTCACTTCGCGGGAATCCAGCACGACAATTGGAATCCTTCCGAGATCTTTTCCGGCCTTGATGGCGGCGCCTGCCGCGAGGTAGCGGTGCTGTCCCTTGAAGACGTAGAAGTAATCTCTCCCGTCAACCTTGCGCGCATAGCAGTGCAGCGGGGAACCCTTGTCGTACCCGTTCTGCATCATCAGGGCGGTCAATTCCTTGACCCACTGCGGATCGACCGGACGGACGTTGTCGCGCGGGTCGTAGCGTAGCGCTTCATGTGGCGTCATCCACAGGTCGGCGGAGGTCGCGCCGGCCGCGGCTGCTGCCGCCTTCGTGTTACCGGTTTGGATGGGCGCGGTGAGGTCGAGCTGTTGCGTGCGGTCGTCCATTACGCGACCTCCTGCGGTGCTGCCGTGCTCGTCTTGCCCTGCTTCTTCGCTTTCTTGATCGCTTTCGATGCCTCGATGCCCGCTGCGCGTTTCGCGTCACGCAGGCGCTTGATCGCGCTGGCGCAGTCGCCTTCGCTCGGGATCGAGATCTGCGTGCCCGCGATCTCTGCCCCGTCGAGGATCATGTACAGCGTGTGGAGGCTGTCGGCCAGCGGGCGGCGACCGACGACGTACTTGCCGACGAGGATCGGCGTCGTCGGGCGCTTTGCGTTGCGGTCGTAGCGCGCAACGGAACGCAGCGAAAGGGTGTCGCGACGCTCAACGTCAACGAGGGGAAGGGTTCGGGCTTTGATTCGCGGCATGGCGGTCTCCATGACGCCGGGGGCGCACGCCCCGGCAGGGTCGGGGCGGATTAGACGGCGACGTGGTAAGCGGTCGTCGGTACGACGACCGGATCGTCTTGGAACACGTTCACGACGACAAACAGCAATGCGGCGACGACCGTCCACCGGAAGATTTTCGACTTCTCAAAGTTGCTTTGACGGGCCGGCTCAGACGGCGTGATGTGGGGCGTGTGTTCGTCACGAAGCCATTCGTGGCGATCGGTGGACTGATGGTCGAACATTTTCATGGGCTTCTCCAATGACTGCACGAGCGCAGCAATGGAGTCGAATGTTAGGCATTCCTTTGTCTAAATGCAATAGGAATTCCTAACTCTTTTCGGTAGCATCAAGGTTCGTCGTCGAGTCTAGCTCGGGGTGAACGCGATGAATCTCGTTGAAAGGTGTTGTATTCTTCCGACTTGATACTGTATGTTTATACAGTGGTTAAGCGAAAATATTGCCGAGGGGAGGTTGTTGCGGGGCTATGTCAACAGGGGAATTGCGCTGCAAACCGGGCGATGTGGCGATCGTCAGTCGATGCCGGAACCGGTCGCGTATCGGTGTGCTGGTGCGGGTTATCGGCCCGCACAGCAGTGAAGACTTCGATTGGGATGTGGAGCTTCTTGGAGGGCCAATCAGGGGGCGTGGAATACGTTCCGGGCAGGTCGGAACGCACCGCAGAGCCGCAGTATTCGATTGGAACCTTACCCCTCTTGTGGGTCGGGGGCATTCAGATCGAGAAGATCACCAGACTGCTGTCCGCGCAGGTCTTCAAACACCCTGAGGGTTTCAAGCAGCGCGACAAACGCTGTAGATGGCAACCCGACCTTGTCTGCTTTGGCAAGCGCGTCAACCAGCGCTTGAGCATGCGCGCCTAGAGTCTCCTGTCTCTGCGGCGCGGGCGCATTGGCGCGGCGTTGCATGTGCCCTTCACCAGTGGCAAGCCACCAAGGATCGACGTTCAGGAATTCGGCCGCGAGCAGCAAATTCGCGCCTTCCATCTTTTTTGTCTTCCCGCTTAACCAGTCGCTGACCGAGGGCGCTCGCACTCGGCACGCTCGCGCCAGATCCGCAGCCTTTTTCTCGGGCGGCAACTTCATTGCCTGTTCCAGGCGTTCGGCTAGTGTCGTCATTAGGAAAGCCTAACTGAATGGGCATTAGGAATGCCTTGCTTTTTGTGTAAGGAGCGCCTAACATTGCGGCATGAATACGCTCCTGAATCGAGATCCGTACGCGTGTGCCGTGATCGATGCATTTGGCGGTACGGCTGCAACCGCACAACTCTGCGAAGTCCGGATGCCCTCCGTATCGGAATGGCGTCGAAACGGCATTCCGCGAGCGCGTCTGTTGTTCTTGAAGCTCGCGCGTCCTGACCTGTTTGCCTCTCTGGATTCACACGACGAGTCGTTGTGAAGCGCTCGCTGTTGCGTGACCGCAGCCGATACGCACCTCATGAGCCGAATCTTAGTTGCGGCCCCGAGTGCGCGACAGGATGAAAGCCACCGTCTACCAATCTCCCACTATGACCTGCCGATACGACAGTACCGAATGGCTGGACGTGCTCTATACGTCCGTTCGAAACACGCCCGGCGGTGTCGCCGACGCGGCGAATCACCTCACGATCCGGCGCGGCAAGAACATCACGCCGGAATCGCTTCGTCTGCGCCTGCGTGGTGTCGGCGACAGTCGCTTGTCGATGGAGATGTTCGAGCTGCTGGTCGAGTGGATGCAGGAAAAAGCAGACGGGGAGGTATACGCGCTCGACGCGCTGCATGCGTTGAACGCGCGCTTCGGGCTGGTTGCCGAACACGTCGACGACCATCCCGCTGACGACGTCAGCGAGCCCGGCACGCTGCGCCTCGTTTCGACGGCGCTGCACCTGCAGGCGCATGTCGGTCTTGTTGCGGACGACGTGACACGCGCGCTGGCGGATCAGCGGATCGACGATCAACACGCTGAGAAGATCATCGCGACCGGCCGCAAGGGCCAGCGTCTGTTCCAGCGTTTGATTCACGCTGCTCGCAACCTCGCCGCGCGTCGACGCCGTCGTCATGGAGCGGTTTAAGCCCGGCATGGGGTGCTGTCGTCCCGACCGTGAGCATATCGGCCTTTGCTGCTCGCCTGAGCAGCAATTGGCATGCGCTGTCACGACGCTCGCATCCCGTTTCCAATGTGCCCCCGTCGAAGCGGGGCGCCTGCTGTCCGAATTGATCGCCACGTTTCCCGATCGCCTCGCTTCAATTCTTGCGGAAGCGAACGCAGCCGGGCGTGTGCGCTTGTTCATCGAGCGAGCTGCGCGTGCATGCGCGGCGCTCACGACCAAGGCGGAACGTCACGCGTTCCGCGACCAACTTACCGATCGTCTCTGCGCCCTGGACATTGCCGCGTTCGACGATCTCATGTCGGCGGAATGGCGTCGACTGCGCGGCAAATAACCGGAGACAGACTTGAACGTGAACGGAATCAGTAGCGCATTGCGACGCGGCGCATCGCAGTACAGCCGCTCGCCCAGCGGACGGCAGTGCTATGCGGCGGGACGGGCCGCATGGCGAAGTTTTTCTCACAAGATCGAGCGCGACCGCCGTCTCGTCGAGCTGGAGGCGGCTCAGCGTGCGAGCTAACAGCGCGCACGTCAACGAATTTTGATCTGGCCGCGATACGCGGCCAAAGTAACTTTGATCGAGGGAATTTTTGTATGGCGACACTAGACCAGATCATCCAGCAATTGCGTGCGGCGGGGCATCCCGACTTGCCTGCCGGCCATCCTGTCGCGGATGGCAAACATCATCGGTACGGGCCGCGCAAGAAATACTGGTATCAGCTTCGCGAAGTCATCAGCAAGGGCGCGGTAATCGGCTATGGCGGCACGTTCGGCCATTTCTCGGGCGACGATCCGGGCACCGAGCGATTCGAATGGAGCGGCGCACCGATGAGCGAGGAAGTGCTCGCGGAGACGCGTCGTCGGCAGGAAGCCGCCGACCGTGAGCAGGCCGAGCGCGATGCGCGTCAGGCGAAGCTCGCCGCGAACCGCGCGCGAGATCAGTGGAACCGCGCGGCAGAGCATGGCGAGTCCACCTATCTTGAACGCAAGCGCATCACGGCCGAAGGCGTACGTTTCGACGCGGACGGCACGATATTCGTGCCGATGTATCAGTACGGCGACGATGCTCGGCTGGTCGGCCTGCAGAAGATCACCCCGGACGGCGCGAAACGCTTCAACAAGGGCATGGAAAAGAAGGGCGCGTCGTATCTGCTCGGCGAGGTCGGCGCAGACGACCAGATAGTGCTCGTCGCCGAAGGCTACGCGACCGCGCGCTCGATCCGCATGGCGGTCGACGAGGCGTTCGCAGTCGATGTCTGCTTCGACGCGGGCGGCATCCTCCCGGCCGTGCGCTACCTGCGTGCGACGTATCCGGATGTGCATGTGCTGGTCTGCGCCGACGACGACTGGAAGATCGAGCAGCGCATGCGCGACTGGCTCGCCGACGAATTCGCTTTCCGGGGTGAACTGGTGTTCGGTGCCGACCCGGTGCGGATCGAGGCGAAGAGCACGTGGTACATGGTCGCCGTGTCACGCCGTCGTGACGACAATGGCGTGCCGTATGTCGAGGTGAGCTACGGAAACGACGTAATGCCGTTGCGCCGTAAGCGCTTCGAGAACACGGGCCTGAAGCGTGCGTACGAGGCGGCAGCGACGGTCGCCGACGTCAGCGTCGCCTATCCGGCATTCGCCAAGCGCGGCGAGCGCAAGCTGACCGATTTCAACGACCTGCATGTCGAAGAGGGCGTCGAGGCAGTCGAAGCGCAAGTGCAGGCGGCAATCCTGCGCGTCATCGCGCCAGCGAACGAAGAGATCCGGCCGGCGACGGTTGCGGTATCGACCTCGGACGACACGCCGACGAAATCCGCCGCGACGTCCGCTGCCGCGAAACAGCCGGAATGGGATGGCCGCGAGGCAGAGAACGGCGCGCACACATGGGAGCAGGATCTCGCGCGTTCGGACAAGGGCACGCTGCTGCCGACGCTCGGCAACGTCCACATGATCCTGGCGAATCACAAAGCTTGGCAGGGCGTCATCGAACAGGACGACTTCGGTGGCCGCGTGATGAAGCGCAAGGCACCGCCGTTCCGGCAAGGCGTGAAGGGCGAGTGGACTGACATGGACGATCAGCGCTGCGCGCTTTGGTTGTCGCAGCGCTATGGCCTCTCGGTGCGCACCGATATCGTGATGAACGCGGTTCTGTTGGTGGCGGACGAGAAGCACTTCCATGACGTGCGCGAATACCTCGAAGGGCTCAAATGGGACGGCGTGTCGCGCGTGCGATCGATGCCGTCGACCTACCTGCGTGTCGCCGACAGCGAGTATGTGCAGCTCGCGTTCATGAAATGGATGATCGCCGCCGTCGCGCGCGTGATGGAGCCGGGCTGCAAGGTCGACAACGTCCTGATCCTCGAAGGCAAGCAGGGGCATCGAAAATCGACGGCGCTGAAGGTGCTGGCCGGCGCTCCGTGGTTCACCGATACGCCGATCCAGATCGGCAACAAGGACACGTACGCGGTGCTGGCCGGGAAATGGGTGATCGAGCTGGCCGAGCTGGACTCGTTGAACAAGGCCGATTCATCGGCGGTGAAGAGCTTCTTCGCGACGGCCGTCGACCGGTTCCGCAACTTCTACGGCAAGCGTGCGACGGACGTTCCGCGTCAGTGCGTGTTCGCTGGTTCGGTCAACTTCGACACGTACCTGAAAGACGAATCGGGCAACCGGCGTTACTGGCCGCTGCGTGTCGGCGGGCTGGTTGACATCGACGGCATTGTGACCGTTCGCGAGCAGCTCTGGGCGGAAGCTGTGCACCTGTATCGCTCGGGCGTCGTGTGGCACGTAGAAGAGCATGAGCGCCCGCTGTTCGAGATCGAGCAAGCGGAGCGTTACGAGGGCGACGTGTACGAGGACAAGATCGCCAAGGCCCTGGAATTCGTGTCGCGCACGACGATGGAAGAGATTCTCGCGGACATTCTGAAGCTCGACACGTCGAAGTGGACGCTGGCCGAGCAGCGTCGCATCGGCAAGGCGTTGAAGTCGCTCGGGTGGGTGCGCAAGCGCGAGTCAACCGGGTCGCGCGGTTGGTACTACGTGAAGGAGGAGCAACAGCAGGAAGCGGAGCGCGAACTGGTCGCAGCCGGTGATGACGACAGTCCGCTGTAATCGCGTGGCGCGCTGTGCCTGCACGGCAAGCGCGCCACTGGCCCCGTCTTGGCGCGCTGCGGACGTCCCATGTCCCAACGTCCCAAGGCGCGGTCTCGGGCGCGGGTGCAGGGGCGCGACATGCGCGACGTGAGCGGCGCATGTCGCATGTCGCAGGCGCGCACCCCTGCAAGCCTTTTCCCTTGGGACATTGAGACATTAGGACGAATAGGAGAGAGTCGTGATTGATTTGATGGAGCGGGCTGGTGTGGCGATGAGCGTTCGTGGTCAGTTCACCGACCCGATTGCCGATCCTAAAGTTACTTTGGGCGCACTCGCCTTTGCGAACGATCTCGGTCGGTTGCTGGTGCGGATCAAGGCGGGGCAGGAGACAAGGCCGGAGACAATCCGCAAGGCAACATTACTGTTTGCGCAGATGATCCGATTGTCGGGCAGGTTTAAGCGCAACCGGTTCACGGGCCTGAACCGTGAGGAGCGTCGCGATCAGCGCGCAGGACGCGAAGTTGAACGCGCCAAGGTCGATATTGTTGAGCGCTTCGCGTTGCGCGTGCTGGACGAGTGGATCAACGACCAATGCGTGCGGTGCGAAGGGCGCGGAATCGTGCGGCGCGACGGTCGTTATATCTGTCCGGATTGTGCTGGCTCGGGCAAGCGGCCGATCGACGATGCAGCACGTGCGCATGCCCTCGGCATTCCACTCGATGAATATCGACGCCATTGGTCGCGGCGCTTTCACGACATGCATTCGCTGCTCGATCAAGTGAATGGATCGGTGTCCGACACAATGCGTCGCCAAATGCGAGAATGAAACACCTTTCATTCCAAGAGTAGATCGCGTAAACTTCGAACATCCTTTACCGCATCACTGGATATTCGCTGGCACCGCGCGTTAGTCGTGCAAACCTCTCGGGACATAAGAACACATAGTGGAGCCCGTTAGGTCGTGTGGGGGCGTTCGTCCCTATGAAATGAATTCTGGAGCCCTGAGTGCGAAAGCCCTCGGGGCTTTTGCTTTTGGGGCATGCATGCCCGTCGAGGTATCCGATGAACAATGAACGATTTGTTCCGGCGCAGCCGGGATGTCTTGCCTGGGGAGTCATGGAGATCGACGACAGGCGCGTCGCGTACTATTGCGGCGAAGTGGTTGCGTGGCACATGGAGCAGGATGACTGGCCGATCGACAAGACGAGACCGCGATTCGTCGCGCGCCCGGTTTTATTGGGCGAGTGGCCGATGGGATTGGTTGTGGAGCGTGACGGGAGGTTTTACGGCGAAGGGTGTGAATACTGCCGGTTTGAATCGTGGTTGCGCTCGGAAGGCTTGGTCGTCAATGCGGAAGACGCCGACCTCGCCCGCAAGCTCTACTGCATCGACGATGATCTCACCGCGAGCGGTGCCAGCGCAGCGGATTTGATCGACGACCTGCATCGCGAGAATGAGCTGCGTGTGGCGGTCGGATCGAAGGTCGCTGCTACCGTAGGTCTGATCAAAGGCGTCGTGCGGGTGGCGAAGCACGACGATGGCATCCACATTGTCGTGGGCGTGGATGGCGACAATGTGGATGGCAAGGCTATGGTAGACCTGCTGTCGCGGGTCGGGGCGAGCGCGGTTACCGCTGTCTAGTTTCCTGATGGCCGCAAGACGAGCATTGCAACACATCCAGCTTTGCCCCGAGCACGCCGAAGGTCGGGTCGGGTGCGGACGATGTGACCTTGAATGTCGCATTGTTGCATAGCGGGCAGACTTGACCGCCGGGGGCAAGCTTTGCTTCGAGCGCCGCGACTCGCGCCTTGAGCTCATCGATCTCGCTCGGGGCCGCAGCAATTCGCTTCCATCCCGGCACGCGTTCAAGGGTTTTCATGACATCTTCGAGCAGTCCCATCGGGTCTCCGTATCGAGCGGTTTGAGGTCGCGCGATTGTCTCACGGCTCGCTTGACGCACGCGTGCGTCGCGGACATGGGTTGTTGAGCGTATTGGAAGGGCGCTTGCCCTTACTAAATGAATTCTGAAGCCCTGAGTGCGCAAGCCCTCAGGGCTTTTTGCATTGGGGCGCTGAAATGCGAATCGAGTCGACGAGCACCGGGCCGAGCGAGGTCTGGTCGACGTGGGATGAGGATCGAAGCATGGGGCGCGTTACTGCGCGGTGCTTCGTGTTTGACGATGCGATGGACCGTGTCGTGTGGGCGATGGACCGAGGTGGCGATGGCGCAACCGCCGATGTCGCGATCGGTGCCGGCCTGCCTATTTTTTGAGCAGGCGGGGACCCTCTGGGCATCGCCACACGCGGGGGCTCGCACCCGCGTTTTTTCTCTACTGGCGAGTTTCCATAGGGGGTCATATTCATGCCGACTCAGCAGCAGATCGCTGACCATCTCGACCTTGACCAGTCGGCCGTTTCACGGTTCGTCGACAAGGTCCAGCTCGATTACCGCGTGGCGTCGATCGACGAGATCCGCGTCGCGTACATCAGGCATTTGCGCGAGGTCGCGGCCGGCCGATCGAGCGGCACGGGCATCGATCTTGTCGCCGAACGGGCGAAGACCGAGATCGTCGATCGCGAGATCAAATTGCTGACTCTGGCCGAGAAGAAGGGGCAGCTCGTCAATGCGGCGCAGCTCGAACAGGCGTACGGCCTTATGGTCGGCGCATTTCAAACGGAGCTGCTGTCGCTGTCCGACAAGCTGGTGCAGGAGCTGCGCACGCTATACGGCGTCGAGGTGGACGTCGAATGGTTGAACGAGCATATATATGGATGCCTTGAGCAGCTTTCTGAATACGACCCAGACAGTCCACGCGGTGATTCGCCGGATCGCGGCGATGCTGCGTCCGCCGGAGCGGATTGGGACAACGGACTGGGCACGCAAACATCGTCGGTTGAGCGCGAAGGGTTCGGCCAGCCCCGGACGGTATAACCCAAACATCACGCCGTGGGTGTTCGGCATGCACGAAGCGCTGGACGATCCGACGGTTCAGAAGATCGTGTGCATGAAGTCGGCGCAGGTCGCGTGGACAGATGGCGTGCTGCTGAACTACATCGGCAAGCGGATCGACGTTGATCCGTGCCCGATGATCGTCATGTTCCCGAAAGAGAAGACGGCGAAGAAGTTCAACCTGGAGAAGTTCGAGCCGATGGTCGAGGTGACGCCTCGCCTCTCGGCGAAATTGCCGGTTCACGCGGCCCGCGACAAAAACAACTTGTGGGATCACAAGACGTTCGCACGCGGCTTCCTGAAGTTCATCACGTCGAACGCGCCGGACGAAGTGAAGTCGACGCCGGCCCCGGTCGTTGCGGTCGAGGAGCCGGACGACGCGAATACGAACGTGCGCGAGCAGGGCGATTCGATCACGCTGCTGGAGGAGCGGAACAAGAGCTATTCGGCCCGGCGCCGCAAGATGATCTTGGGCGGCACGCCAACCGTCGACGGCCTGTCGCGCATCCAGCAGGCTTACGCGGCATCGGATCAGCGCGTGTATCTGGTGCCGTGCCCTGATTGTGACGAGGAGCATGAGCTGGCGTGGGAAAACGTCACGTGGAGCGAGGGCGCCGAAGTCGTACATGAGGTCTACGGCCGGGCACAACCGGAGACGGCTCGTTACACGTGCCCGCATTGCGGCTCTTTGTGGGACGACGCGACGCGCATTCGCGCGGTGCGTCGCGGTCGATGGGTTGCGACGGCACCGTTTCACGGCGTTGCCGGCTTCCGCATCAACGAGCTGGTATCGCCGTTCCCCGGCTCGAACATGGCCGAGCTGGTCAAGAAGTGGCTGACGGCCGACAAGGCGCTGCGCGAGGGCG
>Ga0209566_100660_pt1 | contig 20710 bp, 19 predicted proteins | sample Araplavi_mTSA_r2_2_FD_184287 | JGI IMG/M metagenome (GOLD analysis project Ga0209566, IMG submission 184287) | Arabidopsis root microbial communities from North Carolina, USA - plate scrape CL_Cvi_mTSA_r2 (SPAdes) (version 2) | ecosystem: Host-associated > Plants > Roots > Endosphere | place...
GCCCGATCCGCAACGCGCCGTTGTCCTTCTGCCGCATCGCGACGAGCCACGACATCTCGCTGACGCCATGTGGGTCGACTTCGGGCTCCGTGCAAACGTAATAGGTCCGGCACCGCTCGAACCGCTCGCCGAATTCCTCGACCAGGGTGCGTGCGATCGCGGCCGCGCCCGTCACGCGCGGCGGAAAATCGATGTCGTCGTTCGCGAGCGAAAAGCTCAGCTCGGCATCGGCCGCGAAGCAGTCGGCGATCAGCGCGGGCCGGTTCAGGTCCTTTGCGCGCAGATAGCATTCGAGCAGCGCGCGAACCGACGCGGGATGAAGCGGGAAGGGCATGGACGAGCCTCCTGTAGCGGGAAATGGGGCCACGCGCACCGGCCCGACCTGGCCAGGGGCGCATGTGCCTTTGCCGTATAATTTCGTTTCAAAGCTAAATTCGCATGACCGTACGGAGCGTCGAAGTCATGGCCAAGCAGCAAGAGGAGTCCGTTCTGACCATCACCAACCCGGCCTGCCTGATCGACGGCACGGACACGGAATTTCGCCACCTGATCAACGGGCTGCTGCCGTTTGCGGCCCGCCTGCTGTCGGTACGCGACGGCTTCGGCTCGCTGGTCGGCCTCACCGGCATCCAGTATTCGCTGCTCGTATCGGTTTCGCATCTTTCGCACGACGACGTCGTGACCGTCAACCGCCTCGCCGATCACCTGCACCTGAGCGGCGCATTCGTCACGATCGAGACGGGCAAGCTGAAGAAGCTCGGCCTGATCGACAAACGCCCGGACCCCGACGACAAGCGCAAGATGCGTCTCACGGTCACGCCGGCCGGCTCGAAGCTGCTGAAGGCGCTCACCGATACGCAGCAGCGCATCAACAACGTGCTGTTCGAGGGCGTGACGAAGACCGAATTCAAGGCGCTCTGCTCGGTGATCGACCGCCTCGTCACCAACGGCGACCGCGCGACGCTCGATCTCGCGCACTTGATCGCGCGCCAGGAAAAAGGCTGACGCGCACGCGCCGCCGGCCCGCCTGACGCTTCGACCGCACTCAGTGCGCGGCCCACTCGATCGTATTCAGGTCGACCCCTTCGAGATGCATGTCCCACAGCGGGCTCAGCGCGCGCAGCTTGCCGACCGTGTCGCGCACCTGCGCAATCACGCTGTCCACTTCGGCTTCGGTCGTGAAGCGGCCGAGCGTGAAGCGGATCGAGCTGTGCGCGAGCTCGTCGCTGCGGCCCAGCGCGCGCAGCACGTACGACGGCTCCAGCGATGCCGACGTGCACGCGGAGCCTGACGATACCGCGACACCCTTGATCCCCATGATCAGCGATTCGCCTTCGACGAAATTGAAGCTGACGTTCAGGTTGTGCGGAATCCGGCGGGCCAGATCGCCGTTCACGTAAACCTCGTCGAGCGTCGACAGGCCGGCCAGCAACCGGTCGCGCAATGCGCCGACGCGGCGGCTTTCCTCCGCCATCTCTTCCTTCGCGAGCCGGAACGCCTCGCCCATCCCGACGATCTGGTGCGTGGGCAGCGTGCCCGAGCGCATCCCGCGCTCATGGCCGCCGCCGTGCATCTGCGCTTCGATCCGCACGCGCGGCTTGCGGCGCACGTACAGCGCGCCGATCCCCTTCGGGCCGTAGACCTTGTGCGCGGTCACCGTCAGCAGGTCGACGTTCAACGCATTCACGTCGACCGGGATCTTGCCGGCCGCCTGCACGGCGTCGCAGTGGAACACGATGCCGCGCGCGCGGCACAGCGCGCCGATCTCCGTCACCGGCTGGATCACGCCCGTTTCATTGTTCGCGAGCATCACTGACACCAGGATCGTGTCGGCGCGCAGCGCCTGCCGCACCGTGTCGAGATCGAGCAGGCCGTCTTCCCGCACGTCGAGGTACGTGACGTCGAAGCCCTGGCGTTCGAGCTCGCGGCACGTATCGAGCACGGCCTTGTGCTCGGTCTTCACCGTGACGAGATGCCTGCCCTTGCCCTGGTAGAAGTGCGCGGCGCCCTTGATCGCGAGGTTGTTGCCCTCGGTCGCGCCGGAGGTCCACACGATTTCGCGCGGATCGGCGCCGAGCAGCGCGGCGACGTGCGCGCGCGCTTCCTCGACCGCCTGCTCGGCATCCCAGCCGTAGCTGTGGCTGCGTGAAGCCGGGTTGCCGAACTGCTCGTGCAGGAACGGCACCATTTTGTCGACCACGCGCGGATCGACGGGCGTCGTCGCGCTGTAGTCCATGTAGATCGGACGGGATTGCATCGATGCGGCTCCGGAAAGCGGTGTCTCCCGCGGTGCGCGAAAGCACCGCGGAACAGGGTAGCCGCAGTGTACGTGGACATTCGCGGGCGCCGCGCAACACCCATCCCGCCAGTAGGGTTGTCTTTCAAACAAAGCTTTCTAGGTCAGGGTTTACGACAACTTGAACCCACCTTTGTGTTTACATTTAATAAAAGCTAAATAACAAAGCTAAGTAACGGTGCTTTGTTGGGCCGGATTCCGCAGCGGAATCAGGCGATGCAACCCAAGGAGGACGAGATGAGCGAGAACCATGCCGGAACCGGTGCGGGTGCCGACGCGCAGCGGCGCTTTCGCACCGCGCTGTCGATGTTCGCGACGGGCGTCGCGGTGATTACCGCCCCGCGCAAGGAGGGGGCGCCGATCGGTATCACGGTCGCGTCGTTCAATTCGGTGTCGCTGGACCCGCCGCTGATCCTGTTTTCGGTCGACCGTCGGAGCCTGAGCCTCGGCGACCTGGCCGGCGCGGGCGGCTATGCGGTCAACGTGCTCGACGAGACGCAACAGCACCTGTCGAACTGCTTCGCGAAAGCGAACGGCGACAAGTGGGGCTGGCGTGCCGGCGCGACCGATGACGACGGCGCGGTGCTGCTGCCCGACGCGCTCGCGACGTTCGAATGCGAACCCTACGCGCAGTACGACGGCGGCGATCACGTGATCTTCGTCGGCCGCGTGACGCGGCACCGCGCGCGCTCGGAAGGGCGCCCGCTGATCTTCTTCGGCGGCCGCTATCGCACGCTCGACGGCATGCACGCGCCGTCTGCCTGAATGCAATCCACGTTTCATTCCACCCAGGAGGACATCATGATCAAGAATGGAACCCAGCACATCGCGTCGCTGCGCGACGGGCGGCAGGTCTACCTGAACGGCCAGCCGGTCGGCGACGTGACCGCGCATGCGGCATTCCGCAATTCGATCCGCAGCTACGCGAGCCTGTACGACTACCAGGCGCGCGACGAGAACGTCGAGAAGATGACGTTCGTGTCGCCCGACTCGGGCAACCGCGTCAGCCGGATCTGGCAACTGCCGACCTCTTACGACGAACTCGTCGAACGCCGCGCCGCGCTGGAAGCGTGGTCGGAACTGCATTACGGCTTCATGGGCCGCTCGCCGGATCACGTCGCGTCCTGTCTTGCCGGCATGGTGATGGGCGCCGACGTGTTCGAGCAATACGATCCGGCTCGGGCGGGCGCGCTGCGCGACTACTACCGCTACGCACGCGACAACGACCTGTTCCTGACCTACGTGATCGTGAATCCGCAGGCGAACCAGTCGAAGGCCGCGCACGAGCAGGAAGACAAGTACCTCGCGGTCGGCATCGTCGATCAGGATGCCGAAGGCATCACGGTGCGCGGCGCGAAGATGCTCGCGACGAGCGGAATCATGGCGAACGAGGTGTTCTGCAGTTGCATCCAGCCGCTGCGCGAGGGCGACGAGATGTATGCGCTGTCGTTCGCGGTGCCGATGAACGCGAAGGGGATGAAGATCCTGTCGCGCAAGTCGTACGAGGAGAACGCGACATCGGTGTTCGACAACCCGCTGTCGAGCCGCTTCGACGAGAACGACGCGGTGCTGTATTTCGACGACGTGAAGGTGCCGTGGGAACGGATCTTCGTTGCCGGCAACACGGCGATGTGCGCGAAGCAGTTCCACGCGACGCCCGCGCACGTGTACCAGAACTACCAATGCCAGGTGCGCCTGATGACGAAGCTGCGTTTCCTCGTCGGGCTCGGCCTGAAGATCTCCGAGGTCAACGGCACGAATGCGTTCCCGCAGGTGCGCGAAACGCTGGGCCAGCTCGCGGCCGAAGCGTCGATGGTCGAGGCGTGGGTCTACGGGATGGAAGCGAAGGGCGCCGTCGTCAACGGCTTCTACGTACCCGACCGCAACATGCTGTACGGCTCGCAGGTCGTCACGCAGCAGCTTTATTCGAAGGTGCTCAACACGCTGCGCGAACTCGCCGGCGGCGGAATGATCATGCTGCCGTCCAGCGTGCGCGATTTCGAGAACCCCGACCTGCTGCGCATCATCGAGAAGACGCAGAAGTCGCCGGTGTGCTCGTCCGAGGAGCGCGTGAAGTTCTTCAAGCTCGCGTGGGATGCGGTCGGCTCCGAGTTCGCGTCGCGCCACAACCAGTACGAACTGTTCTACGCCGGCGCGTCGTTCGTCACGAAGGGGCATGCGTATCGCACGTACGACTGGCAGCGCGCGTCGCATCTCGTCGATTCGATGCTCGGCAGCTATTCGCTGAACCAGGAGCTGTCGACGCCGCGTGCCGCCTGACGCGCCGCATCGCGTTCGACTCATCCGCTATCGCCACAGGAGAGACAGATGGCCATCAACAAGCTTCACGACGAATTCCATACGCTGGACATGCAGCGCGACTGGCAACTGCCGGAAGGCTATGACCCGGCCTCCGGCGCGCAGGAACTGATCCTGTCCGGCGCGCTCGACACCGAGCGGAAGCGCGGCAGCCGCACGCGCCTGCTGCGCCTGCCGGCCGGGCTGCATACGAAGAAGCCGTTCGTGCACGACTACTGGGAAGAGGTGTTTCTCGTCGAAGGCGACCTGACCGTCGGCAACGACGAACACGGCAACGGCGGCACGCCGTTCAAGGGCTATACGTATGCGGTGCGCCCGCCCGGCGCATGGCACGGCCCGTTCAAGTCGAACGGCGGCTGCGTGCTGCTGGAGATTCACTACTACGACCCGGCCTGAGCCCGGCCATTCACGACACATCGCGGGCGGCGCCGCATCGCGCGTGCGCTGCCCGCTACGAGGAGCATTCGATGAAAACCATCACGTTTGCGATCGACGGTCGCGACGGCCGCACCGAGCGCGCGATCGCGATCGACACGCTCGTGATCGCGGGCTGGACCGGCCGCGACACGGCCGCCATGGAGAAGCACATCCGCGAGCTGGAGGAACTGGGCGTCAAGCGCCCCGCGACGACGCCCGTGTTCTACCGCGTCGCGGCCGACCGCCTCGATCCGTCGCCCGCAATCCAGGTGTCGGGCGGGCAGAGCAGCGGCGAAGCGGAATTCGTGCTGGTGCGCGACGGCGGCGAGACGTTCGTCGGCATCGCGTCCGACCACACCGACCGGGAGGTCGAGACGTACGGGATCACGGTGTCGAAGCAGATGTGCGGCAAGCCGTGCGCGAACACGCTGTGGAAGCTCGACGACGTGGCCGGGCACTGGGATCAGCTCGTGCTGCGCGCCTACGCGACGATCGGCGGCGAGCGCGTGCTGTACCAGGAAGGCAAGGTGAGCACGATGCGCGCACCGGACGACCTGCTCGCGCAGTTCGCACGCCACGACGGCCGCTTCGTCGACGGCACCGCGATGCTGTGCGGCACGCTGGCGGCGATCGGCGGCATCCGGCCGGCCGAGCGGTTCGAGGTCGAGCTGGACGATCCGGTGCTGGGCCGCACGCTGCGGCATGTGTATGCGGTGGACACGCTGCCGGTGGCGGGCTGACGCGGTCGGGAACGCGCACTCACGCGCGGCAGATCGCGATGATCTCCGCGCTGGTCGCAGCGTCGAACGGTGCGTGCTGCCAGTCGCCGTACCACTCGGCCGACAAGAATCCGGCCGCGATCACGCGCTCCCGCAAGTCGGGTTGAGTGATGAAGCGCAGCCGGCTCGTGTTCGTCAGCACCGTGTCGTCGCGGCGGAAGCGGTAGTGCGTGTCGAACGTGACGATCGCGCCATCCACGGAGCGCACCGCATGATGCAGGTCGACGATGCCCGATTCGCGCGATTCGACGCTGCGTGCCGAATGTGCCGGCGTCCATGCACGCCACGGCGCGATGCGCGGATTGCGGGTCTCGAACAGGAAGCGGCCGCCGTCGGCGAGCACGCGCCGCGCGCCGCGCAGCGTCATGTCGATTTCCGCGTCGGTCAGCAGGCACTGGAACGCATGCCCGGTCATCACGACCGCATCGAACGGCGGCGCGTCGGGCGGCAGGCCGTCCAGCTCGCACGCAAGCCAGTGGACCGCGTCGGCGCCCGGCTGGCGTCGGGCGTATTCGATCATCGCCGGCGCGGGATCGATCGCCACGACGTCGTGCCCGGCTGCCGCGAGCCGGCGCGCGAACGTGCCGGTGCCGCAGCCGAGGTCGAGGATGCGTCGGCGTGCGGCGCCGATCACGGACGCGTAGAACGCGAAATCCCGATCGCCCGCGTTGAACAGGTCGTAGACCGCGACGAGGCGCGGGTCGGTGTAGAGCGCTTCGCCGGCGGGCGTGGCGGCGGACGTCATGCGGCCGCGCGTGTCAGCGCTGCTGCACGGCCACGCGCAGCCCGAGCGCGATGAAGATCGAGCCGATGATCTTCCCCTGCCAGCGCGTGAGCCACGTGAGCCGTTTCACGATGCGGCCGAGCGGACGGATCGAGCAGGCGATCAGCGTCGTGTAGAGCGAGCTGAGCACGACGAAGATCAGCCCGAGCACCGCGAACTGCACGAACGTCGAGCCGCGTTCCGGATGCACGAATTGCGGCATGAACGCGAGGAAGAACAGCGCCGTCTTCGGATTCAGCACCTCGGCGGGAATCGCCTGCAGGTACGCCTTGAGCGGGGTGACGGGCGATACGCTCGGCAGCGACGGATCGGACGGCTTCTCCAGCAGCGCGCGCACGCCGAGATAGATCAGGTACGCGGCGCCGATCACCTTCACGACATTGAACGCGAGCGCCGACGTCATCAGTAGCGCCGACAGGCCGACGGCCGCGAACAGCGTATGCACGAAGTCGCCGCTGGCGACGCCGAGGCCGGTCAGGATGCCGGTCTTGCGGCCGCCCTGCACGCTGCGGCTCAGCACGAGCAGCACGGCGGGGCCGGGAATCAGGAACAGGCCCAGGACGACGGCCGTGAAGGTGGTCAGCGTGGTCAGGTCGAACATGACGGCTCCGGCAGGTGGGTGCGGCGGCGGCGGGGATCGAGGCATTGTATTCGCATCGGCAGGCGGCTGCAGACGCCGCACGGGCACCCGCGCGGGCGGCAGGGCCGCGCCGGCGCCTTTCTGGTATAAGCACGAAAGGACGCGCGGGCAGGGCGTCCGGCTTCCTCCATCGTCCACCGTTTCATGCGCCAGCTTCCTCCGACCACCGATCCCGCAGCGGATGACGAAGTCTTCCACGTGCCGCGTCCGCTCGTCGTGTTCGGCGGCTCGGTCGTCGAGCCCGAATGGCGGCTCGAGCGGCACAGCCATCCGCAGGCGCAGTTGCTCTACACGTTGAGCGGCGTCATCTATTGCGAGATCGATGGCGGCGTGTGGAGCGCGCCGCCGCAATGCACGGTATGGGTTCCGGGCGACGTCCCGCACGCGGCGCGCGGCTCGGCCGGCGCGACGTTCTACGCGGTGCTGGTCGAACCGGATGCCGCCCTCGACCTTCCCGCGCGCTGCTGCACGCTGTCGGTGTCGCCGCTGCTGCGCGAACTGCTGCTGAAGGCGGCGAGCTTTCCGAACCTGTACGACGTCGACGGGCCGCAGGGGCGGCTGATGGCGACGCTGCTCGACGAACTCGTCGCCGCACCGGTCGAGGACCTGTACCTGCCGATGCCCGCCGATCGCCGGCTGCGCAAGCTGATCGACCATCTGCTCGCCGATCCGGCCGACAAGTCGCCGCTGGCCGAGCTCGCGCGGCGCGCGGGCATCAGCGAGCGCAGCCTGACGCGGCTCGCGGCGAAGGAGCTCGGGATGAGCCTCGGCGACTGGCGCCGGCGGCTGCACGTCGCGCTGTCGCTGCGGATGCTGACGACCGGCCGCCGCGTGCACCAGATCGCGATCGAGCTCGGCTACGAGAGCGCGAGCAGCTTCGTGACGATGTTCCGCAAGGCGACCGGCAAGTCGCCGACGCAATTCCTGACCGACCGGCAACGCTGAACCGCGCGACTCGCGCCATCCGGACGCGATTGGCCGGATCGGGCAAGCGGTTGGCCGGGACGATAAATGACGCCGTGGGCCTCGATCCATAAAATGAGAATCGTTCTCATCTGGAGGCCGACATGCACATCACCACGACCGAATTCCCGTTTGTCTGGTTGCGTTACACCGGTTCGACGCACACCGACCCCGCCCGCCTGATCGCCGAGCTCGACGCATTGCTCGCGCGTCGCGAACCGTTCGTTCTTCTGACCGACGATGCGCCGTCCGGCAATGAACGCGGCGCCGACGATCACGAGTTGCGCAAGCAGCTCGCGAAGTGGAGCAAGGCCAACCGCGCGCAGTCGCACGAATGGATCCCAGCGATGATCGCGATCGAGCCCGACGCCGCGCGGCGCGCGGCGCTCGACGCGTTCTCGGGCGCGTTCGAGAAGGTCTGGGGTTATCCGCTGAACGCGGCCGCCACCCGCGACGACGCACTCGCGCTGGCGCAACGGCTGCTCGACGACCCGGCGCGCGGCGGCGCGGCGGCGAACGGCTGAACCGTCTGCCGCGCCGGCGGCGCGGCGTTCCTCGATACGCATGCACGGCGGGCGCGCAAGCGTGCGCCGCGGCATGCGGCAAACATGCAGGGGTGTCCGGTGGACAATCCGATCCGCGCGATGCGCATCTTCACGCGCATCGTCGAAATGAACAGCTTTACGCGCGCGGCGCAGGCGCTCGGCATTTCGCGCGCCACCGCGACGCGGACCGTGCAGGAGCTCGAAACGGCGCTCGGCATGCCGTTGCTGGTGCGTACGACGCGCGCGCTGCGGGCGACGCCCGAAGGCGACGCGTATTACCGGCGCTGCGTGCGCATCACGGCCGACGTCGACGAGCTCGAGGCCAGCATTCGCGGCGCCGCGCTGCACCCGAGCGGGCCGCTGCGCGTCGAGCTGCCGGCGGCGGTCGCGGACGCGATCGTGCTGCCCGCGCTCGGCGAGTTCCACGCACGGCATCCCGATCTGGCGCTGATGCTGGGCGTATCCGGGCGCCCGGCCGATCGCATCGGCGACGCGATCGACTGCAGCGTCCAGCTTGGCGAACTGCCCGATTCGTCGCTCGTTGCGCGCCGGCTCGGCACGCTCGAGCGCGTGACATGCGCGAGCCCCGCGTATCTCGACCGCCACGGCGCGCCGCGCACGCTCGACGATCTGGCCGTGCATCGTGCGGTCGGCGTGTCGTCGGTTCCGGGGCAGCGTACGGCCGAACTCGATTTCTTCGTCGATGGCGCGGTGCGCAAGGTGCGGCTCGACGGGATCGTCAGTGTGGAGGACGAGCAGGCGTACCTGACGTGCGGCGTGCATGGCCTCGGGCTGATCCAGCCGCCGCGCGTCGCCGCGCAGCCGCTGATCGACGCGGGGCGGTTGCGGGAAGTGCTGCCGCGCTGGCGGCCGGGTGCGATCGCGGTGTCGGCCGTGTACGTGAAGCGCCCGCATGTGTCGCCCGGCGTGCGCGCGTTCGTCGACTGGATCGTCGAGCGGTTTGAACGGGATCGGGAGGGCGTGGCCGTCGCGGGGGCCATGGCGCGACAGCTGGTGCCGGAAGTCGTCGAGATGAACGATCGCGAGGGGAGTCAGGTGGCAGTGGCGTGAACGGGGAGCGCTGAACGAAGGGCGGTCAATCGTTCGCGAGATGAAATGCGGCGGCCATGTGCGCCTGCTCGGGGGCGGGCAGCGCGAGCCGCGTCGCAGGGTGGGGGCGGTGCATCGAGATGCAAATATTCTGGCGATCGTGCGCCGTGTTTCGCCAGAATATTTGCCTTTTGATGCCCAGCCTGGCGAGACAAGCCCGTGCGCATGCGGAGCGAACCGTGGCCACGTGCAGGGCGATTCGGCCGTCGAGCGTCGTCGGTGCCGCACGCATATGGCGACGGCGGCTTGATCCGGCCTTACGGTTTTTCCTGCACCGTCCTCAACCGCCCCAGCTCCTCCGCCAGAAAATCCACGAACGCCCGAATCCGCGCGGACATCTGGTGACGCTGCGCATACACCGCATAAATGTCGGCGCCCGGCGTTTCGTGATCGGGCAGCACGACGACCAGGCGCCCGTCGGCGAGGTAGTCGCGCAGATCCCATTCCGCGCGCATCAGGATTCCGTGCCCGTCGAGCGCCCACTTCACGGCGATCTCGCCGTCGTTCGTCGTCAGGTTGCCGTTGATCCGCACGGCTTCCGTATAACGCGCCGTGCCGCGCCCGCTCGTCAGGCGCCAGACGCCGTAACCCTCGTCCCCCTGGCGGATGCCGATGCAGTTGTGCCGCGTCAGGTCGTGCGGCGTGCCCGGGGTGCCGTGCCGCGCGAGATACGCGGGCGCCGCGCACAGCAGCCGGCGGTTCGGCGCGAGCCGCCGCGCGACGACGCGCGCATCGGGCGGCTCGCCGAAGCGGATGCACACGTCGAACGCGTCGTCGGTGAGCGGCGGCGGCATCACCGACAACTGCAGTTGCACCGACACTTCCGGATACCGCGCGACGAAGCGTGAAATCGCCGGGCCGACGTGGCTGCGGCCGAAACCGAGCGTCGCATTCACGCGCAGCAACCCCTTCGGGCGCTGCTTCGCGCTGCCGAGCAACTCGCCGAGTTCGTCCATCTGGTCGAGGATCCGGCGCGCGTAGTCGAGATACACGTCGCCTTCCGGCGTCAGCATCATCCGCCGCGTCGTGCGGTTCACCAGCGTGACGCCCGCGCGCCGTTCCATCTGCGTGAGCCGCTTGCTGACGGCCGCCGCGGTCAGCCCGAGTTCGCGCGCGGCCGCGCTGAGGCTGCCGGAGGCGGCGAGCGTCGAGAAGAAGCCGAGATCGGCCGGCTGGACGGTATCCGCCATGACGGGATTCATGAATTCAAGTTAAAGATGCATTGAGTCTAGCACCGGTTCCTGCACTCCTGGTTCGGTAAAGTGCCTCCACGCTGATGATCAATCGAGGATGTGCGCATGAAGACCTACCGAATCGCAACGATTCCCGGCGACGGGATCGGCAAGGAAGTGGTGCCGGCCGGCAAGCAGGTGCTGGAGGCGCTGGCCCGCGGCAGCGACCGCTTCGCGTTCGAGTTCGAGGATTTCGACTGGGGCGCCGATTACTACCGCGAGCACGGCTCGATGATGCCGGCCGACGGCCTCGACGCGCTGCGCGGCAAGGACGCGATCCTGTTCGGCTCGGCGGGTGACCCCGAGGTGCCCGATCACGTGACGCTGTGGGGGCTGCGCCTGAAGATCTGCCAGGGCTTCGACCAGTATGCGAACGTGCGACCGACGCGCATCCTGCCCGGTATCGACGCGCCGCTGAAGCGCTGCGGGCCCGGCGACCTGAACTGGGTGATCGTCCGCGAGAACTCCGAGGGCGAATATGCGGGCGTCGGCGGCCGCGTGCACCAGGGCCATCCGATCGAGGCCGCGACCGACGTGTCGATCCTCACGCGCGCCGGCGTCGAACGCATCATGCGCTTCGCGTTCCGGCTCGCGCAGTCGCGTCCGCGCAAGCTGCTGACCGTGATCACGAAGAGCAACGCGCAGCGGCACGCGATGGTGATGTGGGACGAGATCGCGAAGCAGGTCGCGCAGGAGTTCCCCGACGTGACGTGGGACAAGGAGCTTGTCGACGCGGCGACCGCGCGCATGGTCAACCGGCCGGCGTCGCTCGACACGATCGTCGCGACCAACCTGCACGCGGACATCCTCAGCGATCTCGCGGCCGCGCTCGCCGGCAGCCTCGGCATCGCACCGACCGGCAACATCGATCCCGAGCGCCGTTATCCGTCGATGTTCGAGCCGATCCATGGCTCCGCGTTCGACATCATGGGCAAGGGGCTCGCGAATCCGGTCGGCACGTTCTGGTCGGTCGTGATGCTGCTCGACCACCTCGGCGAAGCGGAAGCCGCCGCGCGCGTGATGCAGGCGATCGAGGCGGTGACGTCCGACCCGTCGCTGCACACGCGCGATCTCGGCGGCAGCGCGACGACCGCGCAGGTGACGGCGGCTGTCTGCGAGCGTGTCGCGAACGCGGCGATCGCCGCCTGATGACACGGGCGGCGATGGGCGGGCGGGCCGCGACGTAGCGGCGGCGCGCGTGTGCAACCGGTCACCGGCTGCCTCCCGTTCATCGTCCCCCCCGTTTTCCTGCCCGCGACTCGCGCATCCGACGCGAGCCGGGCGCCCGGGCGCCCGGGCGCCCGGGCGCCCGTTTCGCGGCGGCGCCGGCGAGCATTCACGGACAGCGCACGGCTCGACCTCGAAGGAGGAGACACATGCAAGCGGATCTGGAAACCCGCGTCGCGCGGAAACTGATGTGGCGCATCATTCCGTTCGTGATGCTGCTTTATTTCGTCAGCTTTCTCGATCGCGTCAACGTCGGCTTTGCCGCGATGACGATGAACAAGGCGATCGGCCTGTCGCCGACCGCGTTCGGGTTCGGCGGCGGCCTGTTCTTCATCGGCTACTTCCTGTTCGAAGTGCCGTCCAACCTGATTCTGCATCGCGTCGGCGCGCGCATCTGGATCGCACGCGTGATGGTCACGTGGGGGATCGTGTCGGCCGTGTCCGCATTCGCGTCCGGGCCGACGAGCTTCTACGTGCTGCGCTTCCTGCTCGGCATGGCCGAGGCCGGATTCTTCCCCGGCATCATCCTGTACCTGAGCCTGTGGTTTCCCGCGAAGCAGCGCGCGGTGGCCGCCGCGTGGTTCATGGCGGCCGCGCCGATCTCGACCGCGATCGGTTCGCCGCTGTCGGGCGCGATCATGCAGATGCCGCCGATGTTCGGGCTCGCCGACTGGCAGATGCTGTACATCGTCGAAGCGCTGCCGGCGGTCGTGCTCGGCTTCGTCGTGCTCAGGTGCCTGACCGATTCGCCGTCGAAGGCCGCATGGCTGCGGGCGGACGAGCGCGACTGGCTGGTCGCGAAGCTGAAAGCCGAAGCCGATGCGCGCCACACGCATGCCGGGCATACCGCCGGCGCGTGGCAGGCGCTGCGCGATCCGCGCGTGCTGGCGCTTGCGCTGATCTATTTCGGCACGTCGGCGGGGCTGTACACGCTCGGCCTGTGGGCGCCGTTGATGGTCAAGCAGTTCGGCTTCACCGCGCTGCAGACGGGTCTGCTCACCGGCATCCCGAGCATTGCCGCGGTCGTCGCGATGATCGCCTGGGCGCGGCATTCGGATCGCAGCGGCGAGCGCACCTGGCACGTCGTGATTCCGTGCGTGCTCGCGTGCATCGGCTTCGTGTTTGCGGGGCAGGCGCGCACCGCGCTGCTCACCGTGCTCGCGCTGGTCGTCGTCAACATCGGGATCAGTGCCGCGAAGGCGCCGCTGTGGGCGATGCCGAGCGCGTTCCTGTCGGGAGCCGGCGCGGCGGCCGGCATCGCGATGATCAACTCGATCGGCAACCTCGGCGGGTTCGTCGGGCCGTTCGCGATCGGCTGGCTGAAGCACGTGACGGGCGGCTATGCCGCAGGGCTCTACGTGGTGGCGGGCACGCTCGCGGTGTCGGCGGTCGTCACGCTGATGCTGAGCCGCAAGGGTGCGAGGGAAGCGGCCGTGCCGGGCGTGCGGCATCACTCGTAGGCGCGGCCGGTGGGCCGGGACGCCGGGCAGGCGCGTATCGCGAGCCCGCCCGGCTTCATGTTGCGCGTTGCGCAACGTGGCTTCATGCATCGAGAGGCACGATCAGCTGTACGTGAGCGTCGGCGCATGGAACTTCACGACCGTGCCCGGCGCCGTCAGCGGCGTGCCGGACACGGCCGTCTGGTCGTAGTCGCCAGCCTTGAAGTAGAAGCGCTCGCCGTCGAAGCTCGAATCCATCGTGAAGCTCCTGGTCGTGCCGTTCTACGACTCCGTCGCTGCGATGCGCCGCGCGATACGCGCCGCACAGGCGTCGGGCGTCGCGTCCGACGTATCGAGCACCATCTGGCTGAATGGCCGCGACGCATAGCCTTCGCGATACATCTCGGCGATCCGGCTCCGCTCCCAGTCCGTCAGCGCGCGCGAGCCGCGATTCGACGACGCGATCGCTTCGGGCGGCGCGAGCGTCACGACGAACAACCGCGCATCGCGCGCCTCGCAGGCGGCGCGCAGCCGCCCGAATTCCGGGTCGCCGATCGGATAGGCGATGACCAGATGACGCTCGCGCGCGTTCGCGATCTGCGTGACGAGACGCTCGAGCGCGATCGCCCACTGCACGTCGAACGGTGCGTCTTCGGGCGCATCGTGATCGTCGCCGTCGATGAAGCGCGCGTCGGGCAGCACGCGAGCCAGCGCGAGGCCGATCGTCGTCTTGCCGCTGTTGATCGGGCCGTTCAGGTGGATGACGGTCAGGGTGGTCATGGGTCAACGAAGAAATCGAACGACTCGCAGCTTGCCATGACTGGCGCGGCGGTGCAGTGCCGAACGGCGCCGGTGATCGCGATGGATCGGCGCGCGTTTGGTCAGTAAGATGCGTGTCGCGCTGGGTGGGCCGCGTGCGGGAATTCGCACGGGTGTCGCTCAAGGCGGGCGTGCCGAAAGTGACGTGCGCCGTATTGTCCTTATTGTGAATCTGAGTAGATGACGAATATTCCGCAAGCGTTGACAGATGCGTTGTCGGCGGCCCTGTCGGCAATTACGCCCGACGGGGAGCTGCCGGCAGCTGTGCGAAGGGAACTGCTTCGGTTGATCGAGGCATTGTCGTCTGACGAACATGTCGACGCCGGATACTTGCGCCGCGCGCGGTTGGCGATGCTGTGTGCCGAAGAGGCGATCGACTGGCTGAATCCGTACGCGAGCGTGCTGACGGCAGCACGGGCCATGTTGGCGAACGGCGCTGACGCGCTGGCCGGAAAGTATGACCTGGTCTGTCTGGAAAGAGACAATGGCGCGTACCACACCCAGGTCATCGATCTATTTGGGCATGGCGAAGCGGCGTTTGTCCCGGTTTATGCCGGCATGACCGTTTTCGCGGCGATCAATACGATCTTGTACGACACGAATTTCGATGTGGTCGGCGAAAACGAAAAAAGCGTGTTTCCGGACGATTGGGATGTCGGCTATTACGGGGCGCTGGCGCTTTCCGGCAGTGCCGTGTGGGAGGAGAAGGGAGGTGATGCAAGTCGCCGATCGTATTGGCGATGGTATCTGGAGAGCGCGATCCCTCGGGCGTGGGATGTTCTCGCGCCGTTGCCGGTCAAACGGGTACAGCCGAACCCGGAGCAGAGCGTCTGACCGGTGACCAAGCCGGCCGCTCACGGGTGTGTCGGAAATCGACCGGCCCGCGAGCGGCGTCAGGCGACTTACTTGTCGTCGCCCTTGATCTGCGGCAGCGCCGATGCTTCGCCCGGCGTCAGCAGCCCGACTTGCGAATACACGCGCAGCTTGTCGCGCGTATCGGTGATGTCGAGGTTGCGCATCGTCAGCTGGCCGATCCGGTCGCGCGGCGAGAACGTCGATGCCACCTTCTCCATCGACAGGCGTTCCGGCTGGTACGTGAGGTTCGGCGACTTCGTGCTCAGGATCGAGTAGTCGTTGCCGCGGCGCAGTTCGATCTTCACTTCGCCGGTGATCGCGCGCGCGACCCAGCGCTGGGCCGTTTCACGCAGCATGATCGCCTGCGGGTCGAACCAGCGGCCCTGGTACAGCAGGCGGCCGAGACGGCGGCCGTTCTCGCGGTACTGCTCGATCGTGTCTTCGTTGTGGATGCCGGTGACCAGACGCTCGTATGCGATGTACAGCAGCGCGAGGCCCGGGGCTTCGTAGATGCCGCGGCTCTTCGCCTCGATGATCCGGTTTTCGATCTGGTCGCTCATGCCGAGGCCGTGACGGCCGCCGATGCGGTTCGCTTCCAGCAGCAGCTCGACCGGGTCGGTGAACTCGACGCCGTTCAGCGCGACCGGCTGGCCGGCTTCGAAGCGCACCGTCACTTCTTCCGCGGCGATCTTGACGTCGTCGCGCCAGAACGCGACGCCCATGATCGGGTTCACGATCTTGATGCCGCTCTCGAGGCTTTCGAGATCCTTCGCTTCGTGCGTCGCACCGAGCAGGTTCGAATCGGTCGAGTAGGCCTTCTCGGCCGACATCTTGTACGCGAAGCCTGCCTGGTTCATGAACTCGGACATTTCGGCACGGCCGCCGAGCTCGTCGATGAACGTCTGGTCGAGCCACGGCTTGTAGATCTTCAGATCCGGGTTCACGAGCAGGCCGTAGCGGTAGAAGCGCTCGATGTCGTTGCCCTTGTACGTGCTGCCGTCGCCCCAGATGTTGACGCCGTCTTCCTTCATCGCGGCGACGAGCATCGTGCCCGTCACGGCGCGGCCGATCGGCGTGGTGTTGAAGTACGTGACGCCGGCCGTCGTGATGTGGAACGCGCCGCTTTGCAGCGCCGCGATGCCTTCTGCGACGAGCTGCGCGCGGCAGTCGATCAGGCGGGCGCCGGCTGCGCCGTATTCGATCGCGCGTTTCGGGATCGCGTCGTAATCGTCTTCGTCGGGCTGGCCGAGGTTCGCCGTGTATGCGTACGGGACGGCGCCCTTGAGTTTCATCCAGTGCAGCGCTGCGCTGGTGTCCAGGCCGCCGGAGAAGGCGATACCGACCTTCTGGCCGGTCGGGAGGCTTTCGAGAATCGTGCTCATAGGAATTACCGTGGATTGAAGCCGGTGGGATCGTATTTCGCGGAATATGCGAGTATCGGCTGTCCGGGAGGTTGGGGCAAGGGTTGATTTTCGTCCGGAACCGTCGCCGGGCCTGTCGCGGCGGGCCTGACGGGCGGTTAACCGGGTAGAGAACGCCGCCCGGGGCGGCGCGAAATCACGGCAAATCAGGCGCCGATGAGCCCGGACGCCGGCCGTGTTTCCGGGGCCGGATCGGCCGAATGGCGGGGCTGCAGCGGTCAGGATGCCGGCGCGCCGATCCGAAAGGAATATGAAAGGCGTCGGCGTGACGCCCGGATGCCCGCGAGCGTCAGATGTTCCACGACTGCGCGGTGTCGAGCAGCTTCTCGCGCAACTGGTCGACTTCCACGGCCAGCTTGGCCGTGATCGACACGTAGCCGGACAGCTGCGGCGGCGGTGCGTCGTGCGGTGGGGCGGCCGGCCGGCGGCGCGGCGCGAGCCGGCTCGGCGTGCCGAACTTGAGCGCGCGGCTCGCGCCGACCAGCGTATCGCGGATGCGCCGGTTCACGGCCTTCATGTCGACGCGCATGTATTCGCGGGCCGCGACGTCGTCGCGGGCCGGCACCGCGCTCGACAGGATCTCCAGATAGCCAATGCACAGGCGCAGGCTGCGCTGGATCGCCTCGAGCTGCGTCATCGACGTCTCGCATTCCTTCGACACCGACGGCATCAGCGAACGCAGCTGCACGAGCAGCGCGCTCAGCGCGGCCATTTCCTTCAGGTGCGCTTCGTCGCTCACCTGGCGGTCGCCTGCGACCCGCGCATGCACGGCCGCGCACGCGCGCAGCGCGTCGGCGAGCTTGTAGCGCCACGAGTAGGTCGCATAGAGCGGCAGCGCGAACGAGAACGCCAGCGCGATCGCGATGCCGATCAGCACGTTCACCGCGCGCCACAGGCCGTCGACGATCTCGTTGTCGCCGTGCCCGGCGACGATCACCATCGTGATCGCCGACAGCAGCGCGATATAGCCGGCCTTGCCGATCGCGTGATACGCGCAGATGCCGCACGCGAGCGCCATCAGCAGGTAGATCGCGATCGGTGCGTGCGCGGCGGAATACAGCAGGATCAGCCCGAGCCCCGCGAGCGCGCCGATCGACGTGCCGAGTGCGCGCTCGGCCGCCTTCTTGCGGATGTTGCCGTGATGCTGCAGCCCGCCGACGACGATCAGCACGGTAATCGTCGACCACTCGCCGTGCGGCACGTTCAGGCCGGTGGACAGCGCGATCGACACGAGAATCGCGAGCGCGACGCGCGCTGCATGGATCAGCTTCGCGTGCCGGTAGCGGCGGTACGGGTCGAGCAGCGGGCGGAGCGCGTTGCGCAGGAGCGGCGGCAGCCGGGCAGGGAACGGGGTGGTCATGGCGGAGCTGGAGTGGCCGGAACGCGCATCGCGGCCTGCGCGGGCCGGCGCCGCGCCGCATGCGCAGCAGACGTAACGCTAGCCGAACGCGGCAGGGCTGTCCACGGCGCGGTCGTCCGGCGGGGCCGGCCGCCGCGCGGTTTCGCGTCACGTCAGCGCGATGTCATGCGTCCGCGGTGCCCGGCTGCGCTTCCAGCACGCGGTTGCGTCCGCCGGACTTCGCGCGGTACAGCGCCTCGTCGGCACGCCGCAGCAGCGTCGCGGCGTTCAGGCGGCCGTCGGCGGCGGTCGCCGCGCCGATGCTCGCCGTGACACGCCCGTACGGGCTTTTCACGTGCTCGATGCCGAGCTCCGCGATCGCGCGCCGGATACCTTCGGCGACGGTCACCGCGCCTTGCGCATCGGTGTCGGGCAGCGTGACGACGAATTCCTCGCCGCCGTAGCGCGCGACGTGATCGCCGTCGCGACGCAGGCAGCGCGACGCGGTTTGCGCGACGCGCCGCAGCACGTCGTCGCCGGCCGGATGGCCGTAGTAGTCGTTGAACGCCTTGAAGTGATCGACGTCGACGAACAGCACCGACAGCGGGCGGCCGCTGCGTGACGCACGCTGCGCCTCCTTCGCGAGCACCGTGTCGAACGTGCCGCGGTTGTCGAGGCCCGTCAGCGCATCGGTGTGCGCGAGCCGGTACAGCTTCGATTCGGCGACCTGCCGGCGCGTCAGTTCACGCGACAGCGCCAGCGATCCCCACGCGATGAACCCGGTGAACAGGCACATCAGCACGACGGTCCAGATCGCGCGGTGGTGCCACGACGCGTAGATGTCGACCTCGGCGGGTGCGACGTCGACGATCAGCGGCAGGCCGGCGAGATGCTTGTAAACATAGACGCGCCGCACGCCGTCGATGCTGCCGACGCCCGACAGCACGCCTTCCCGCCTGCGCAGCGCCTCGATGAACAGCGGCGACCTGCGCAGGTCGATGCCGACCACGCGCGCGTCGTAGGGCAGGCGGCTCACGAGCGTGCCGTTGAGCTCGGCGATTGCCGCGCTGCCGTGCTTGCCGACCGCGAGGCCGTCGAGTAGCGCGCGGAAGTAGTCGATGCTGAGCGTGCCGACGACGATGCCGCCGAACGAGCCGTCGGGCAGCGTGATCCGGCGGCTGAGCGCGATCGTCAGCGCGCCGCCGCGCAGCCGGGATGCGTACGGCCGGCTGATATAGAGGCCCTGCGCGACATCGTTGCGGTGCACGGTGAAATAGTCGCGATCCGCAAAGTTGCCTTGCCGCGCGGGCGACGCGCTCGAATCGATCACGATATTGCCGTGCGCATCCATCACGAACAGCGACCCGAGATATTCGCCGGTGGCGGCGCGGTCGAACAGCAGCCGATGGCGCTGGCGGGGCGGCAATGTCGTCAGTTCCGGATCGGCCACGCCGTCGAGGACGTTCTGCAGCGACAAATCGTAGAGCTCGATATTGCGCGCGATATCGCGTTCGATCAGCAGCATCAGGTTGCGTGCATTTTCGACCGCATGGTCATATGCATCGCGCCGCGCCTCGATTAAAAGCGCCGTGGAAAGCCCCCAGCTGAACATCAGCAGCAAAATCCCCGCAACGAGTACGCCGCGGGGCGACAGAATGCGTGCCACGATCGACGCCGTATGGCGGCGCAGCGTGGCGGGCAGCGTGAATGACTTCATCCTCGAGGGTGGCGGGCGGCGGATTTCGCGTCGTTGGCGATTCCGCTCGCTGTTGATTTCGAATCGGGCCGCATTATCTCGCGAATTTCAGACATTCGTGTGCGCATGCAAAACATGCATGCCGGGGCGGTGATTCAAAACGGTTACGCATCGTTACCGCTTTAGGTGCGGGTGATTTGATTTGAATCAATTGCCGATATCGGTCATTTTGTCTGAATAATCCCGTGATTACCCGGCGATTATGTATGCCGGCGTGGTAGCTGGCGGATTGCGACAAGCCAACGGAGAAACACCTGGGAGAGGAAAACGGGATGACGGCCCGGAGTACATGGTTTTTGCACCGGAGCGCGGCGACGGCCCGGCCGGCCCGGCCTGACCCGGTCGCGACGCGGCCAACCCCTTGATTCTGCGAAATCTCCGGAGCGGCCACGGGCGGCGGCACCCGAGCTGTCCCCGTGACGAATCAGGTAGAATCCGCGCTTCGCCGCAGGCGCCCGCCGCGCAACGCGTATCGGGGCCGCATCGAATGCATCGCAGGACGCGCCCCGCGCTCCGATTCCGCATGCGCCGGCTACGGATGCCGGCCCGCTCAACGTTCGTCTCGTTTATGTCCGCACTTCCGAAATCCGACCAACCCGGTTCGTCCGCGAACCCACCCAAGCTTCATCGCGCGCTGAAGGCGCGCCACCTGACGATGATCGCCATCGGCGGCTCGATCGGCACGGGCCTGTTCGTCGCGTCCGGCGCGTCGATCTCGCAGGCCGGCCCCGGCGGCGCGATGGTCGCGTACATGCTGATCGGCCTGATG
>Ga0209566_100666_pt1 | contig 20564 bp, 34 predicted proteins | sample Araplavi_mTSA_r2_2_FD_184287 | JGI IMG/M metagenome (GOLD analysis project Ga0209566, IMG submission 184287) | Arabidopsis root microbial communities from North Carolina, USA - plate scrape CL_Cvi_mTSA_r2 (SPAdes) (version 2) | ecosystem: Host-associated > Plants > Roots > Endosphere | place...
AACTGCTCAACAAACACATCTACCAGGCAGACCGCTACACCGGCATGCTCATCGTCCTGCACGCCGACGACGCCAAAGAGCCCGTCGTCATCTCCGCCGGCAGCTATCGGCACAAGCGCGCCCGCGCGCTGACTGACTTCGCGCGGGCGTCGGTGCAGATTTCGGATTTGATTGAGGCGGGGGTGTAGGGGGTGGGATGGGGCTCGCATCGCTGGGCGGGTTGGCGGCGGTGCGGGCATTTGCATCGACCGGTTGAATCCGCAGCCGGCTAGAGCCGCTCGATGGACCGTGCCAATACCTCGGCGGGAAATGCTGACAAATGGCCACACCCTCCCAGCTTTTCATCGGGACCGAGTAAGGTGCCAAGCACCGTGACTCGCTTTCCGTGCCATCGCCGAAGCTGCTCTTCATTGAATTGAAGGGCGCCTGACCCGACGCTTAGCCATATGCTCGATGACTCGGGCGGGCTACCATCGTCCGCATTGCGGCGCTCTGATTTTGGGAAATGGTCCAGAGCCGTCCCCTCGAACTCGAAGCGCAGAATGCCTACCAAGGCGATATCCTGACCTGCCAATGTCGCTAGCGCATCAAGCGCAGTGTTCACGGAAAGCGCAGATCTCATCGAAGTTGGAGGCTGAGGTTGCAGGTACGGTTGTGGGCCGGGAGCAGACGCTGCTCCCTTATGGCCGCGTGAGTGTCACAAGCGCCAACTGGCCGCCTGCGAACTCATAGTGAACCCACATGTTGTCGTGTTCAAAGCGAATCCATCCCGCATCGTCCTTCGACTGCGACGTCTTGATGCCATTTTTCACGGCATGAGATTTGGCTTCAGCGAAGTCGCGGAAGTGGGGAACTCCTATGACGTCCTTATCGATTGCGGTGAACCCGGAACGAGGTCGGACGTAGCACCAGATCACAGAGAGCACCTGCCACTCGTCGAAGCGAAACTCAAAGCCGGCCGACGTCGCAGACGAACTGTAGCTATCTGGAGTGTTCTCATGCAGGCGGTCGAAATCATAGATAACGTCCATATCAAAGTGCTCAAGCAGCTCTATGACGGGGTCGCTCTTCAGGTTCTTTCCGAGATAGCTTGCAAGTTGCATCAAGATGCCTTGGTTGTTGCAATTGAACCTACGTTTTACACCGTCGACATCGCCGACCACGTCTGCGCGTGGCCGGATCGAGACTACGACTAAATTCTGTCCACGCGCTCAATCAAAACGTAGGAATGCAATGCCGCGTGGGGAATCCGATAGACACCGGCTTTACCCAAGCACTTGCATGCCAAAGCTGCGATTTCCCACGCCATAGACTCGTCGCACTCGACGGTTTCCTGCGAAAACATCCCGAATCCCGTTACGGCTTGAAGTTCCATAACAGCCCGAGACATCCGTTGTACTGGCTCCGGAAACGCGTCATTTGCCCATGCCCAACGGAGGCTACCCTTCTCAGGCACGTGTGTGGCAACCGGAAGTATTCCCGCGACTGCGCACGGCCGCTCGCCATAAAAAAATGAAAGTGTCAGACCCTCGTAGTCAACGATGAATCGCTCGTGCTGACCAATCCCGTAAGCATCAGCAAGAACGCGCTGCTTAGCCTCTAGTTCGTCCTGAGCGCTTTGTAGATACGCGTCAAAGTCTTCGTCTGTCATCGGAAAAGATGTTGGCTTACCGATTAATCCGTGATCCCGAAGTGAAGAAGCCAGCGCCCATGCTCAGAAGACAAGGCGATATCCTGCCACGTAGTCTCGTACCAGAGCGGCGGGCTCGTAAAAACCTCATCGACGGAGAGCGCGCCAAGCACTTCGAGAATTTCTTGTACCACATACGATACGACGTTCTTGCGGACCCATGCTCGACGCTCGCCAAGTTGGGGAGAGCAATGGGTCTCGAAGAACCAATGATCTACAACTGACTGAAGCGCCTCGCTCGGAGTGCCCGACATCGGGCTTACGGAAATGTGCCAATCGCTTGCTGGATGGGGCCTCTTCGTGCGCCAATTGACGATCGACTCAAAGTACGCAGCCAACGCGCCGTCCAATGTAGGGGCATTTGGAAGCTCGATCAGCTCATACGAGCAGTTGTGATCTGCCCCTTGGTTGAGCAGGCCCACAAACTCAAGGAGCTTGTTTAAGCTGTCTAGCTTGGATGAAGAGCGTTCCATGAGGACAGAGCGTGCATGTGCAAAATGTGACAGTGGTCCGTATCGAGCCAATCGGCGGCGGAACCGAAACTGATGATGCGTCGGCAACCCTCCGCAGCGGCACCACCGAGGTTACCGCCTTTCTATTCGGATGCGTCGCCCATGTGGGAGACGTTGTGCAGGCCCCTCTTTCCGCCCTCGACGGCGAAGTCAGGGCAGCGTATCTGGAAGATTGGCCCGACGACGTAAAAAATGAGTTCCACCGTGAACGTATCGAGAAAACGGAGCGGCCTTATGGCTACCGCGGGTATGGACACGTCGTCGATCAGGAACGCGGCATCATTGAGGTCCTCGGCTTCCACATTGACATCGGGGACCTAGATTTCGTGCCCAACGGCACGGCCGTTGAGTTCGAATGTTTCAGGCTCGATATGCGGCAGCTCGCTTAGCGGTTCGAAGGGCCGTTACTGAGCCGGCAAACGCACCCGTTCAGCACACTGGGCCGCTATTGGGGCGAGCGCCGGCGATTTGACCTTAGAAAGCGCGAGTAATGTCTTCTGCTCATAGGCTTCTGCGACCCCTGGCGCCGGCTCAATAAAGGGTGACGTGCAGATGCGTTGCATAGCAAATCCGTGCCCGACTAAACCTAAGACCCGCTCGGGTGCCCGTGGAAGTGCACGGGCCACCGCGTAGTCAAGCGACAACGAGCCGCCAGCATCCGAAAATTGCCGAAGTGCTGATGCCACGCTTAACCAAGTGGCGTCGCCAGACTCGACACCAGCCAACACACGCTCAAAGTCTGGCTCGTGCTCCCATAAATCCCGGAGTACCTCGCGGCCGCCCTCATTTCCGATGCGCACAAGGAGGGTTTCCGCAGCCGTACCGGAGGGGCTGGCCGCAAAGGCGACTCCAGACGCCAATGTGACAAGAAGCACCATCGAGAGCGCTCTCATAGAGCGGACCTCCACATCAAGCCTGAGAGCTAACCCTTATCGCCATACCCCTGATTGGTCGGCCACCCGCATTTCCTGCATTGCTTCGGGAAGCCTGTGGGGGCGACAAAAATCCCCTTGGACTCGTAGAGATACGGCGTGCCGCATTTGCGGCATGCGAACGTAAGGTTCCAAACTGCATAGGCCACCCCAACGACGAGCGCCGGCAGTATAAAAAACCGAGACTGCGTAACGTAGCCGAGAAGACCGCACACCCCCATTGCCAGGAGCAAAGCCGCCATCGCCACGTACTGTTCCTTTTTGGGGCTCATCTGGCGCCTCGGCTAATAACAGAAACAGTCGTATTGAACCGCACTCGACTTCGGAGACATTGGCCCCGGTCTTTGCCTCAGTTCGCCAAACATCCCCCTATCAAGGCAGAACTTTCTGCATTGGTCGTACTGCTCTTGATACGAGGGCTTCATGCACGATGAGGTCAGCATCGCGGCAGCCACAACGCATATGGCGGAGAGCTGCCGTGGAATCCATATCGTTTGCTCACTGTTCATCTGGCACCCCGGCGTCTACGTTGTTGAACATAGCCCCGGCAAGCTCCAACGCCATTGAGCCGTTTTCTCTATCCCCGTTGCGGAATTTCGGCGATGCATAGGCGTCATGGGCGCGCACAGCCGCATTTGCGAACCACTGTCACGGAGCATTGCGCCCTCCCCCTACCCGCCGTATACTCGGCCGGTTGCCGGAAACACCGGCACACGGGTTTGACAGCCCGGTAAGGAGGCGCAATATGCCGCGCCACGTTCCGTGTTCGCGGCATTTTTGTTTGCGCACGTCTGGCACTCCTATGGGCGGGCCGGACAGGAGGGCTTCGGCCCTGCCGGGTACTCCTCCGGTCTGTCAACCTGTTCGGTTCCGCCCCCCTCGATTGACAGCGAAAGGGGCGGTCTATATGCCGCTATAGGAGTATTGCCATGACTGGTACGTCTGTTGGCGCGTCCGCGCTCACCTCTACCCCGAACACCTTCAATTTCGAATCGCACGCGGTGCGCGTTGTCATGCGCGACGACGAGCCGTGGTTTGTCGCGACCGACATCTGCGACGCGCTCAATATTCAAAACGCCTCGCAAGTCATTGCCCGGCTCGATCAAGATGAACGGTCTATGTTCAACATAGGTCGTCAGGGCGCAGCGCATATCGTGAACGAATCGGGCATGTACACCCTAGTCCTGCGCTGCCGCGACGCCATCAACCCCGGCACCGTGCCGCACCGCTTCCGCAAGTGGGTCACGTCCATCGTCCTGCCGGCCATCCGCAAGACCGGCCAGTTCACCGCACAACCGCGCATCGACGCCGCGCCCCGCGCAGCCCTCACACCGGAAGAGCTCGCCAGCCTCTACCCCGCCGACGTCGAGCGCGCGCTGCAGCTTCTCAACAAGCACATCTACCAGGCAGACCACTACATCGGCATGCTGGTCGTCCTGCAGGCCGAGGACTCCAAAGACCCGGTCGTCATCTCCGCCGGCAGCTATCGGCACAAGCGCGCCCGCGCCCTGACTGACTTTGCGCGGGCGTCGGTGAAGATTTCGGATTTGATTGAGGCGGGGGTGTAGGGGGTGGGATGGGGCTCGCATCGCTGGGCGGGTTGCGCAGCCGGATTGCGCCCCAGACGAACTATGGCGAAACAGTGCCACGTTCTCTGTTGCAAAGGGCCGACGATTAGAAATTTAGCTAACCGTGGCTCCGCCCAGAACTGATCCACGCCACCATGACCGACTTTGCTTTTTATATCACGTTGCGATATATCTAAAGCTCGCATGCATAAGATGTCGCGAAGCGGTGCTCGCATGGGCGCTGTCAGAACCATGTGCGTAGCAGTGCCTATGCGCAGCGATGCTGGTGCAGGGAACGACGGGAAAACTCCATGGCCGAGTCCAGAACGTTCGACATCTTCCGCTACGATCCGGACCGTGACACTGCGCCACGCATGCAGACGTTCGAGATCGACATCACGCCAACTGACAGGATGCTACTCGACGTGTTGGCGCGGTTGAAGGCGCTCGATGAAACGTTGAGTTACAGGCGCTCTTGCCGGGAGGGCGTATGCGGTTCAGACGCGATGAACATCAATGGCAAGAACGGTCTTGCCTGTACGACGAACCTTCTCGATCTGCCACGCCATACGGTTTTGCGCCCGTTGCCCGGCTTGCCGGTCATCCGCGACCTGATCGTCGACATGACGGCATTCTTCAAGCAATACCACTCGATCACGCCATACCTGATCAACGATACGCCACCACCTGAACGCGAGCGCCTCCAGTCGCCGGACGAACGCGATCAACTTGACGGGCTCTACGAATGCATCCTGTGCGCCTGTTGCTCGAGCGCCTGTCCATCGTTCTGGTGGAACCCCGATAAATATGTCGGCCCGGCGGGGCTTTTACAGGCATACCGCTTCCTCGTGGACTCACGCGATGAGGGCACGAATGCACGGCTCGACAATCTCGAGGATCCATATCGACTGTTCCGCTGCCGCTCGATATTGAACTGCACCGACGTTTGCCCGAAAGGACTGAACCCAGCGAAGGCGATCGGCGAGATCAGAACCATGCTAGTACGGCGGATCATTTAAACCGTTTTGGAGAAAGGAGCAAAAGCCATTATGGCAACACCACGAGCGGCGCCAGGGGAACTGATCGACGTGCGACCGCTCGGTCCGGGAGTGAAGAGCGCCAAGTCGGTCACTCTCATGCGGTCTGACCATCTCGAGGTCATGCGGCTCGTGCTTCCTGCCGGCAAGCGGATTCCCGAACACCGCGCGCCAGGTGAAATTACCGTGCAGTGCCTCGAAGGAAGCTTGAGGTTCGGCACGGACGTCGCTGTACGCACGATGCACGCCGGGGACTTGCTCTTCATCGTGCCGGGCCAAGCGCACTGGCTCGAGGCGCTCGACGACGCGTCGGTACTGGTCACGCTCTATTTGCCGCAGGGTCACACGGAAGGGAGATGAGGCAATATCATCGGCTCATGCGGCGACGGAGTGCGAACGTCTATGCAGATCATGAGCGCACCGAGCTCTTTCAGCTCTTGGCGTCTGCGTCTGGAATACGCCACGTCGAGATCATCGAAAAGCATCCGAAGGCGGGCTATCGCACTTGCTTCGACCTGTCGATGGACGTTGTCGACGATTTCGTTGCCTACTTGGAAGATCACGACTGGATGTCGGCGATGTAACAATCTGAAGGTCCATTCATGGCCGAAAGAGGACTTTCGCGTTCTGGCGATCTGCTGCCCCCCCTCAGGGCTGAACACAAACACCCGCCTCCTCTAGCGCCCGCTCCCTCCCCTGCAAATACCTCAATTTCTCCCCATCCCGCTCTGCCCCGGCAAAGAGATCGACAAGATCCGCCGCATCCTCTCCAGATAGCTCACATCGGCCGGCGGCTCCATCGCCCACGCCGGCGCCGGGCTGATCTTCACCTGCGCCGGCACCGGCGTCGGGCTGGCAACGGGCGCGCACTGACATCCGTACATCGCCAGCAGCAAGAGCGCGCTGCAGGCGCGTGTTTTCAGCGGTGGCACGTTGCATCTCCGAGAAATGGGTACGGTCGAGCGCGTCGAGCTGGTCGGTAAGCTGCCGGTGTTTGTCGATGGCAGCCTGCAGCGCCGTCACGACGGTATCGACGGCGGCCTGGCGCTCGATGGCGTGGTCGCGCTGCAGTTGCGCGATGGTCTTGTCGTAGCGGTTGGCCTGCCAGCCCCACGCCACTGCTGCAGCTACCGCCGCCACTGCCACCAGGCGGATCATTGCGAAGTTCATTGCCTTTGCCTTGTCGGATGATGTGGGTGACCCACAGGCCTGCCACCGCCAGCGCGCAATGCAGTTGCACGGTGGCGATGTCGTGATTGGCGCCCATTGCGGTGGAGGCGCTGCCCAGCGCGCACAGGGCGACTGCACACAGCAGCAGCGCGCCGCGCAGCCCATGCGGAATGGCCTGCGTGAGTGCAGACCACGCCGCGCCCGCGCAGATGGCCACGAGGGCCACGATGTCGATGGCGGTGAGCACGTCGTGTTGGCTGATCGTCATTCCTTGCGGCCTCCCATCCAGCGTTGGGCTGCCTGCTGCAGCCAGTCGTGCACCAGGCGCCGCAGCGCCGGAAGCTCGCCGTATGCGTAGCCGACGATGGTCAGCCCGAACACGCCGGCAATGAACTTGATGGCGTCGGACTCAAGCCCCGCTGGCACGTGCCACAAGCCAATCACGCCGTTGCCGAGGTAATGCGCGCAGGCAATGCCCAGCAGCAGTGCCGCCACGCGCTGCACGGGCGTGCCCGGTATGAAGCGCAACGACACCAGCGCGCCGGCCGCGCTGGGCAGAATCGTGTCCACCACGCGCAGCAGCGCGCCCCAACCTGTTTGCTCTGCCATTCATGCTCCCAATGCTTGTTTGGCCACCGCCCAGCGCGCGCGGCGCGGCTCTGCGCCTTCCATGGCTGGGCCGTTGATGCGGCGCGTGATCTCGTCGAACTTGCCGGCATCGGCCAGCTTGCCCAGCCCGAAGGCCCACCAGTACCAGCCGGCGGAGAGCGCGGCGTATTCATCGCGCTCCAGCAGCTCGGGCTGCGTAACGAGATCCAGATCGAGCGCGTGGCCGCACTCCCGGTAGTTGGCCAGGAAGGTGATTTGCTTGAGCCCGCGGCCCCGGTAGCGCCAGCCGTCGCCGCTGGCGGCGTCGCCATTGCCGTAGCGGTTGGCGTAGGCGATGTTGGCAATGCGCATCTGCCGCTTGAGCGGCACCGCGCGCCCGTCGGGCTTGCGGCCGAGCGTGACGGCCAATGCGGGCGTGACGCGCGAGAACATGCCGGGCAGCGCGGCCACGGCGTAGTTGAAGGATTCCGTTACCCAGGCTCCCCTGGCCTGAGCCCTGTCAGACTCCAGCTTGATGCAGCATAATTTCGAACGATTTTCATTGGCCCCAAACCCTCGCACCACAATGCCTTACGTCGTTACCGAATCCTGCATCCAATGCGGGCGCCGGCGAAGCGCTGTTTGCCAATAGAAATCAAGGCGTTAGATAGGATTTTCGGCACCGAAGCTCAATGAAATAGAAGGCCTTTCGGGGCAATAAAATCAATGACTTGGCTGGGGGTTTTGAACACCGTCCGGCGCCCAAATTGAGCGCACTCGCACCTGAAATCGCCGCCGGAGTTAATAACGCGATCAAGCTATGGCTCGCACGCGGGTAGTTCTCGGCGCCTGGCTCGTCGGCGTCATCGCTCATTTTTTGGCGTTCATCCTCTCCGGCCAACCCCAAACAGCCGAGTGGTATGCCTCCCTCCCGAGCTATCGCGCGGCGATCTTTGGCCTTACTCGTTTGCCGCTGTGGCTGGCAGGTCTGTGCGTACTACTGGCCTTGGCGAGCTGGATCCGCCGCCAACGCTGATCGGGCGTGAGCTCCAGGGGGAATTCAGACGTCTAGGTGCCTCCCGCTCCACGTCTGCATTGTCTACATTGACGCGTAGCATCCGGCCTACGATACTGTATAAACATACAGTACTCTTACCATGCCCTACCCCCTCCGCATCGAATACCCCGCGCTCAGCACCGAGCAACTGAAGGCCATTGGCGACCGCTATGGTCACGACCCCGTCGTGCGGCGGCTGGTGATGGAAGTGCAGGCCCTGCGCAACCTCGTCTATCGCGTGCACCAGGTCGCCGAGGCCGCCGGCCCGGGCGGCCGGACAGACGGGTTCGGCATTGCCGTCGCAGCGCTGCATAAGGAGCTCGCGGCGGAGACTTGGTTTCACGAGCACGTTGCAGAGATAGAGGCACGACGCGCGTCCCGCCCGGCCGAGCCCTCCCCCCATGAGCGCCGGGCGATGCGCAACGCTCGCAAATGGTGACGGTGCGCCCATGTCGAACCCTATCCGCGAGCGCTTCCCCGCGCTCACCCTTGCCGACCTCCACAAACTGGCCGAAGAGCACCGCGACAACGAAACCGTCATGCGACTTTTGTGGGAGATCCGCGCGCTCCACGTCATCGGCTATCACGCTTGGCGCTTGGAAACGGAAGAGTATTTTGTCTACCCGGACAACCCGCTCGGCGCTGCCGTTTTGGCCTTGCGGGCAGCGCTGCAACAGGAGAGCTGGCTGTCCGAGATGATCGTCAAGATTAGAGGCGAGCGTCCGCCAAGAAACCAAAGGTAAGCCGCCGTACGCAGCGAGCGCCGTATCCACGGGCTTCCGCACGCAGACGCCCTCCAGCGTCTGCCCTTTTCGGAGCCCGGGCTCCACGGTTTTCCTGAGCGCGGCTCTGACCTAACGTCCAGCGTTACTTCGGCGCCGTCAGCGTGGTGAAGCTCGTGATCAGATTGCGGTAATCCGGAATGTGGTTCGAGAACAGCGCGCCAAGGCCTTCGATGTCGTTGCGCCAATCGCGATGCAGCTCGCATGCAACGCCAAACCACGTCATGAGCTGCGCCCCGGCCTGCGCCATGCGGTCCCACGCCGCGTTGCGGGTGATTTCGTTGAACGTGCCGGAGGCATCGGTAACGATAAACACGTCGTAGCCCTCAGCGAGCGCGGAGAGCGCCGGAAACGCAACGCATACCTCCGTGACAACACCTGCAATGATCAATTGCTTCTTCCCTGTGGCTTTCACCGCAGCAACGAATTCTTCGTTGTCCCACGCGTTGATCTGCCCCGGTCGAGCAATGTACGGAGCATCCGGAAACTGTGCCTTCAGCTCCGGCACCAGAGGACCGTTCGGCCCCGTCTCGAAGCTGGTGGTCAGGATTGTTGGAAGCTTGAAGTACTGGGCGAGGTCACCAAGGGCCAGAACATTGTTCTTGAATTTGTCCGGGTCGATGTCACGCACGAGCGAAAGCAGGCCAGCTTGATGGTCGACCATCAACACTGCTGCATCGTTCTTGTCCAGGCGCTTATAGGTAGAGGGCACGGCAATCTCCTTGTGAGGGCTCAATGGCGTTGGCTGACAGCCAACCGTAGCCCATCCTATTTGCGCAACAATCTATTGAGTAGTGCCTTAATATGGCATCAGTGTTCTCCTTAAGGAACAACAATGCATGATCTCAACGACATCTACTACTTCGTGAAGGTAGTCGAGCATGGGGGATTCACCCCGGCTGGCCGGGCGCTGGATGTCGCCAAATCCAACCTGAGCAGACGCATCGCCGCGCTGGAGGAGCAATACGGTGTGCGGCTGCTGCACCGCTCCACCAGACATTTCTCCGTCACGGAGACCGGGCGCGCATTCTATGAACGATGCCTTGGCGTCCTTGCCGAGGTTGACGCCGCCACGGAAGTCATGGAGCGGAGTCACGCCGAACCGCAGGGCACCGTTCGAATGAGCTGCCCCACCGCGCTGCTCGAATATCGCATTGGCGATCTGGTCGCGCAGTTCATGACAGAGCATCCAAAAGTGCAAGTGCATCTGGACGCCACAAATCGGCGGGTGGATGTCTTGGGCGAAGGCCTCGATCTCGCGCTTCGGGTCCGGTTCCCTCCCCTCGAAGACAGCGACCTAGTAATGCGCGTCCTTTCCGAAAGCCCCCAGCGGCTCGTTGGCAGCCCGAGCCTTCTCTCAGGCCGGCATGCATTGCACAACCCCGACGAGCTGGCCAGCATGAGCACCTTGGACTGGGGGCCTCCACGGGACCATGTATGGCATCTTGTGGGGCCGGATGGCGAGGAAGCACAGGTGCGGCATCAACCGCGCTACATCACCGATGATATGACCGCGCTACGACAGGCCGCGCTGCGCGGCGTTGGCGTGGTCCAACTTCCCTGCATGGTTGTTGAGCATGATCTGCGCTCCGGAGCGCTTATTGACATGCTGCCCGGATGGGCACCCAAAGGCGGAATCATCCACGCCGTATTTCCGTCGCGGAGAGGGCTTCTCCCCAGCGTGCGCTTGTTGATAGATTATCTGGCGACTCACATACAGCCGAATTGAAGGCCCGACGCCCTTTGATGTCAGAGATGGCCGTCAACGTCAGCGGCGAGCGCACACCGGGCGGCCAGAGGTGACCGCCTGTAATACACGGCCGGCAGCTACCCCTTCCTGGTGGTTTGGTTTCTGTTCCGTTCGCCGATAATGAAAATACGCAGAATGCTCAATGGCCCGTACTTTTGCGTCTTCTGCGTTTTATGACGCTTCCTTTCGAGGGGGGAGCGCCACGCCCGTGTCGTGTGCAGGGCGTTTTTTTTCGGTTCACAGCAAACGTTTACGCAATTGAGCGAGTCGATAGCCCTTCGGAGCGCCTTCTAATACGCGCCCGTGCTGATGCGGGTTTACCGGCGCGTCTTCACACCACCGCGCACAGTATCATCGGACCACCCCACCCCAAGGGTGCGCCCCCATGTGCTACTCCGCCCAAATCGAAGCCGACTATCGACGGTTCGTACACGAGTACGGCGCCATCATGTCGCTCGACGAATTCACGCGGATGGTGATGGAGTACTTCGCCAACCCCAAGATGCGTGTGCCGCGGGCGATGACCGCGCACTTCCTCGAATCGCCCGAGACCGAAGAAGAAAAGAAGATTGCCGACGTCATCCGCGCGCGCATGGCCGCAGACGAAATCGCGCTGCTGCAGGAGCTGGCCAAGCAGACCGAACGGCTGGAGAAAGCCCAGCAGGCCCTCGCCGCCAAGGCTACCAAGAAAGCCGCTGAAGACGTCCGCATCGCTACCAACAAGATCGCGGCGGCCAAGGGCAAGCTCGAAGAGCTCAAGAGCACCGAGCTCAAGCCGCGCGACTCGCGCATCTACCCCGGCTGGTACGCGCCCGTGATGGTCATGGAGAACGGCCGGCGCGTCGTCAAACCGATGCGCTACCAGTGCCGCCCCGCCGGCAAACCGGCCTTCTACGACGAGCAGTATCCCGGAACCTACAACGCCCGCCGCGACAACCTGCGCGGCTTCTGGAAAGGCCAGTACGGCCACACGCACGGCCTTGTCCTGGTCGATGCGTTCTATGAATACGTGCAGCAGCCAGAGGGCACAAACGCCATCCTCGAATTCCGCCCCGACCCGCCGCAGACGCTGCTCGTAGCCTGCGTGTGGTCACACTGGCGCGCGAGCAAGCCCGGCGAGAAGGATCTGCTGTCGTTCGCGATCATCACCGACGATCCGCCGCCGGAGATTGCTGCGACCGGGCACGACCGTGTGCCGATTCCGATCAAGCCGGAGAACATTGATGCGTGGTTGAACCCGGAGCCGCGCGGCCTCGATGCGGTGGACGCAATTCTTGAGGACAAGCTGCGGCCGAATTACGCGCATCGGCTTGCGACGTGAAGGACTATCGGAAAGGGAGCGTTTTGCTACCCGGCGCCATGGCTGGCGCAATGTTAGGAGGCGCGGCGGGAGCCGTTACTGGAACTTACCTCTATCTCCACTGATTTGACGGGAGAGGCCAAATGAAATTATTTCTTTTAATACTCATAGCAATACTATGGATCCCTTTAACATATTGGACCATTAGTTATTTTAGTAAATACAGAAACCAGCCAAACGGGAGCGCGGTTTACCGGCGAGGCGTCCTTGGATTTGGCATTCCATTTTGGTTGGTTGAAATAACTTTCACTGCCGCAATCATGCCGGATCGCGACATTTATTCCTTGTTTTTATGGGCCACGATTTTTATATACATTTCGTTTCCACTATGCTTGTGGGCTGGTTTTTTTTGGGGAAAAGGAATGGCAGCAGTTTTTCCAGAGGCGCATGATCGGTAAGCCCGCTCACCGCGTGCTCAACAATTGAAGACCTGACCAAGCAAGACGAGTACGCGGGTACCATCTGGGCGTTCGTCGAAATCGACTACCCTGCTGCTTTTCAGCGATATCCGTTCCCCCAGAACACACGAAATGCTCGCGCGACACAAAGCAATCCTGGGTCTGTCCCTGCTGTTCCTTTTGTTGCTGTCTATCTACCCTGCGTTTTTGTTTGCGCGCGATTGCTACGCCCCGTCCCTGTTTCCAAGGTTCTATATCGCGTTGGCCGGAGGGGTGATTGTCGCAACGCTGTTCGCCATACTCGATTTCCCAACGTCGGACACTTCGTCAAAGCGCAAGATCGACCCAGTGGGGCAATTTGTTTGCTTTGCGCTGTTCGGCGCCTTCACGACGTGGACCTGGGCGACTGCAATTCCCCGCTTCACCGCAGACCGGGCGCTAACAACGCAAACGACTTTTGAAAAGGTTCGAGGCGCCAAAAGCTGCCACACGGCCGTCCAGTTTGTCGACCCTGGGGGCGCTGGCACGATCAAGACGTGCGCATCCCTGTGGAACCTTCCTTCTCTGCCCGAACGCGGCACGATCAGCGTTACAGAGAAGGTCAGCACGCTTGGCGTCTACCTCGTCAAAATAGAACTCGTCGCTCCGCAGGCTCCGACAGAACGCCAATAAGTATGCCTCTGGAAACCGTCCGCTTCGATCGCGTCTTCGGCATTACCAAGACCTCCCAGAACCGCATGCCGGTGACGCTGTTCGGTTTCCAAAGCGGGGCCCACATCGAGTATTCCGCCGCTGCGCCCGGCGAGCCCCGCATCGAGGCGGGCATGACAGTCACCGCCTATTGTCGTTGATGACCTCCACGTTCGCAGCGGGCCGCAGGAAGTACAGCGCGGCGCCGCCGGCAAAAACTTCGACGTAGCATTTGTGGGCGGGAAAGCGGGAAAGCAGGAGATCCGCGAGGCGGCGCTTGCCGCCGATCCACGGAATGATCGGTGTTGCCATTGGTATCAATTGAGCCTAAGTGCTTTGCTAGAATTGCCGCGCCTCCTAGGAAGGTAGGCGGGCCTTGGCTTGGCTCACTGACTACGCCAGTGGGTCCGGCGGCCATGATGGTGTTGCTGCACCATCGCGGTCGCCCGTCTTCACGGCTGGATGTGGATGCCAGCCGCTTCAAGCGTGCGCAGGCTGGTTGCTGCGCACGTTTGGGTTCTCTGGGCGCAATGCTGATTACATAGCGGGCGCATCAAAGCACTCACCAAAGGAAATCACGCTATGCGAGTTGCTGACCTGATCCAGGCAGGCGGGAAATTCGAAGGAAAGAAGATCACCATAGAGGGCGTCTTCGTCATGGTTCGGGGCGTTGGCTACTTTGTCCAGGATGCGACCGATCGAGACAATAGAGGCAAGGCCATTTTGGTCGTGTCCCCAGGGCTAGAGAAGGCCCTTCTTTCAAGCGTTCCTGCTTATGGCGGCGGGCCAATTAGCTACCGCGACAACGCAGAGATATCGGGGGTGATCATCCCGTCGCCGTCCAGTGAATTCGCTCTCGCGATCACCGAAATAGAAGACTTCGCAATCTACAAATACAACGAACGAATGCGAGTCAACATCTAGAAACGCCGCCTCAAACCTGACGGGGCACATACCGATAGCGGCCCCGCTCATCTGCCGGCAGAACCTTGGACCGCATCGCCTCGCAGCATGCCCCTATGCGCGCAAAATTGGCCCGCGCTTGCCGCAGGGTGAGACCGTGGTTTGCTCCCGACCACGAATCAAGGTCATCCAATCCGAAGCCGTCATCTTCCCAAAAGCACACAGGACAGATTTCCCAGTCCCCTCTCGCGCCCACGGTGAAGTAGTCACAGCAATTGCATTGGTACTCGAGATCCATTGAGGTCCGCCAGTCGTTGCAAAGCGATGATTCCCGCTCTTTGGGTGCATGGTAGCGGTGATACGTCTACGATTTCCGCGAGCGCTTCCTATTCGAGACAACATCGGATTGTCCCGATGCGTACAAACGGATGTGCGCATCCAGATGTTTTTCCAATTGCTCGTCTGCCGTATCGTATTTCTGAGGGCTTCGGAGCTTCGACAGCATTGCCACCACGAAGCTCGCAGTAATCTTGACAATCATTGACCTATGAAGCTGGTAGAACTCTCGAAATGCATCCAGATCAGCGCCTTTTGAAAGTTCCTTCTGCTTGTCGCGGCATATTATGAAGGCGAAGCGCCCGTACTCATTAACTAGGTATGAATTTGCCTGCCTATATTCGTCTACCCCGAGATGCTCGTAATTCTTAACCTCGAAGACAATTTGGCGTGAGTTATAGTCCTCACGAACCCTCCGCCAGAATCCTTCTGTGGCGTTATTGGTTGCAACGATGTCGCGCCGTGACGAAGCGTTCCCGTTAGGCTTTAGCTGTATGTTGGTTAGCCTACGTGCAGCGATTAGCTCTATTGCACGCTTACACCAGTCTTCGAACTGCGCCGCGTGATCTAATCCTGGTTCAATCTGATTGAGTTCGCTGATCATCCGGCCGATACCTTGATTCCGTTGCTCTTTCACCAAAGAGGATATGGTGATTTCGTACTCATCAAAGATTTCTTCGGCGTTGGCACTATCGGAAACCTCGCCTCGAATCCCCAGCGCATTCCAATAGCAAGGATGAATAAGAAAGTTCGATTTCGAGTCGAAAAGCCGGTCAGCCTTTTTGCCGTCGTGGCTGAAGATGTAGTTTCCAGTCCCATCATCCTCGACGCCAACGAACCCAATGCCGTAAAGCGTCTTCAAGACCTCCATTGACCCACCAATGATCTTGATATGCTGCGCAGTTTCGGCAGCCAGACCGGGTTGTTCCAAAAGGTCGTCAAGAACGCGTAACCCTTCATCCACCGAAAACTTCGGACCGCATTGCGCAATAGCTTTGGTGACCTCACCAATCCCCGGAAATACGGATGAATATTCCTTGCGCAGATCATCATATCGAATCGAAGAGATATGAGTCGCAGACGCTTGAAGGTCAGCAGGAATCAGCGTTTTCCGCTCTTGTTTCTTTGCATTATGGAAAGCTGTATTCAGCAGCGAAATTAAGTCACGCGGACGGTACAGTGTGAGCTTTAAACAGGCCCGAAACCCTTCGCGCCCGTGTAGCTCATTGGATGTGACACTGTTCCACAGCTTGATATCACTCTCAATATCGATATCAAAGGCCGCACGCAAACGCCGACATACGAGATAGAAAAGTTCCTGCGTATCCCAATGTAGCCGCAGGACGTTTCCTTCGACATTGCGAGTGAAATCTTGATCAGAGAACTGAATTGCCCTGAAAATGTTATCCCGAAGAAACAGAACGGACTTTATATTGTTCGTCTTATTTCTAAGGTCGTCGGCGCCGTAGATAATGCCATCAACGATCCCTATGCCGATATCATCGGACTCGTAACCCTCATCAAGGCGGTCAACAATAACCATAGCCTTCCTGCCAAGCTTGGCGAGGATTTGGTCAACCTCGGCAACCACATGGTTAACATCAAGCCTACTGGCCAGCTCGGAGATCGCCTCATCTGGAGAGTCTTCGGCATGCAGCGAGTTTTTCAGGGCGATCTTTGTCCGCGAAACTATATTAGAGCCACTTTTTTCCCACCTCAGAAGAGGAAGCAAGATATCGGAGTCACTAACCGATTTTTTTGTCTTGTAATAGTTATGCAGCTGGAGAGCAATTTCCATTGCCATCGCGTATCGCCAAACTGTCTTTATAGCGGCACGCACTCGCGTTACCGTCGTGCCGAACTTCGACGCCACGGCGCGCAAGCCGAATACGTCCTCCTCATCGGGAGCGACTACAACGACAAAATACTTCTTTTCTCTCCATTCCCTTTGGAGCCGATACGTCAGCGCACTCTTCCCTGTGCCGCGCCGGCCGACTACGACGAACCTGTCGTCAGATTCGAAGAGAATCTTATAGTCCTGCCCCTCGAAGAACGCAGTGTCGAGCATTGCGTGGTCGTTCTCCGCCCGGACATCTCCAAGCGCATTGGCACGATTTTCAAGGTTGGACATCGGCTTCTTCGTTCGAGTTGATTGGGGCGCCCAACGACACACCAAAGCGCTAGCCGATTATAGCGAGGCGCATTGCTACGGCAATACTGCCTCACTGTCTAGGGCTGCATACGAGCATCCGCTCTCTCCAGCGCCCTCTCCCTCCCCTGCAAGTATCTCAGTTTCTCCGCATCCCGCTCTGCCCCGGCGAAGAGATCGACAAGATCCGCCGCATCCTCTCCAGATAGCGCGTTACCTCTCCGAGAAATGGGTACGGTCAAGCGCGTCGAGCTGCTCGGTAAGCCGCTGGTTTGCACGTAACCCCCACCAGCCGTATACTCGGCCGGTCGCCGGAAACACCGGCACACGGGATTGGCGTCCCGGAATACAAAGGCGCAAGCAAGCCGCGCCGTCTTTCTACGCGCGGCTTTATTGTTTGCGTGTGTCTCGTAGTTGCTCCTATGGCGGCTCCGGGCGGGGCCAGCTTCGGCTGGGCCGGTTTCCTTTGTTTCCGGTACGCCAACTCCGTTCGGTAGCCGCCCCCTGATTGGCGTCGGGGGGCGGCCTCAAAGCCAAAAAACAAAGGATTCAACTATGACTAACACGTCTGTTGGCGCGTCCGCGCTCGCCCTTACCCCGAACACCTTCAATTTCGAATCAAACGCCGTCCGTGTTGTTTTGCGAGACGGCGAGCCGTGGTTTGTAGCCACCGACCTTTGCGCGGCGCTGCACTTGGATGCAACGGCAATTCGGAAATTGGATGAGGAGGAAAAGGGTCTGCATTCAATGCAGACCCTTGGCGGAATGCAGTCCGTGGCGGTCATCAGCGAATCCGGCATGTACGCCCTAGTCCTGCGCTGCCGCGACGCAGTGAAGCCGGGCACCGTGCCGCACCGCTTCCGCAAGTGGGTCACGTCCATCGTCCTGCCTGCCATCCGCAAGACCGGCCAGTTCACCGCACAACCGCGCATCGACGCCGCGCCCCGCGCAGCCCTCACGCCGGAAGAGCTCGCCAGCCTCTACCCCGCCGACGTCGAGCGCGCGCTGCAACTGCTCAACAAACACATCTACCAGGCAGACCGCTACACCGGCATGCTCATCGTCCTGCAGCACGACGACGCCAAAGAGCCCGTCGTCATCTCCGCCGGCAGCTATCGGCACAAGCGCGCCCGCGCGCTGACTGACTTTGCGCGGGCGTCGGTGCAGATTTCGGATTTGATTGAGGCGGGGGTGTAGGGGTTGCGGCGTGGCTCGCATCGCTGGCCGATCTGCTGGCGGCGGTGCGAGCCGTGGGGGCTGACCGCTATTGGCCGAAAGCCGCCGGCTCGAAATTCATGGGGCGACGGACGTTGCCGCCCTAGGCGGTCGATGGCAACGGATTCCCGGATGCGTCACGTCGTCTTTCGACTCCGGTTTGCGGGTTACGACCTTGACCCCATGAAAAACGGGTTCGCGATGCGGAACACTCGGACCGGCTCCTCTTTGAAAACTCTCTCTATTGACCACGTGCTCTCGCGCAACTCCCAACAGAGCTGCGTTCCACGTAAGCCCGCAAGAATTTCATCCTTCACGTCGAGTATCTGCAGTGGCCGTCCTGCGATGCCGCCTTTGATAAGGCTCGTCGATACTTCGACCCATTGGACATCCCGAAGCGGGATTGGCCCACCCGGCCCTTCTAGATAGCCCTCCGTTGGCAGAATCAGAAGTTGCCCCCAATGTCCCTCTACGGTCGAAGCGGCTGCTCTCCACGAAACACGAACCCAACAGCGGAGCCGCTGCACCAGTCCACATAGCGGGGACCAATACGACAATGCGTCGTTCATACTCATACGATTTGAACCTCAGTATTCTCTGGCCGCTCCTGGCTGCGGACATTGGGGGGCATACGATTTACTTCTGTCAGCACAAGTCCCAAGCGAACAGCACTTGCCTGCAGTGCCTACACACGAATTTGTACAGAGCGGAGTCACCACCTGGTTGGTAGCCTTCCGTAACCCATTTCCACGCCGCCTCGTCCTGTTTGTACTCAAGCAGCCAAGCTTGTTTGGTGCTGTCGGATGCTGACTCGACGTCCTGAATACTGACATCGCCATGAAACTCGCAAGCGTCACCACAGTGAGAAAGCCACCACTCCTGTTGCCAAGAGACATAGCCCGGGGTCCGAAGATTCACCTCTTCTATAACGTCGGCTGGCACACCCGCACGCGCCAGAGGGTACGAGTCAGCGAAAGATGCGTCCAGCTTGCTGGCTGCAGAACCATCGGCGATGCACCACGGGCACAACGCGTCGTGCAAATCGTTGACTGAATAGACCGGTCCTACATAGATGTAGCCTCGCGCCTGATTGCAGCACGCGCATATCTTTTCGCTAGCAGCGACAGCACCGGTTGCAAGGGGCGCCGGATGGTAGCGAAAGTATGGGAGCGGTTCTGTTCCGTTCATGGCCCTGTACTTGAATGTCCTGTGTTGACCGAATTCAGACATTCCGACTCTACCATCTCGCAAGTGCCACTCGTCAGGGCTGAACACAAACACCAGCCTCCTCAAACACACGTCGCCTCTCCGAGAAATGGGTACGGTCAAGCGCGTTGAGCTGGTAGGTAAGCTGCCGGTTTGCTTCCCGCTGGTTTGCACGTAACTCCGACCAGCCGTATACTCGACCGGTCGCCGGAAACACCGGCACACGGGCTTGGCAGCCCGGTATCCACAGGCGCACATCAGCCGCGCTTAGTTTTTCGCGCGGCTTTTTGTTTGCGCACGTCTGGCACTCCTATGGGCGGGCCGGACAGGAGGGCTTCGGCCCTGCCGGTTCCTGTGGTCCGGTCTGCCAACCTGTTCGGTTCCGCCCCACCCCCGTTTGGCAGCGAGGGCGGCGGCCTACTCACCGCACCACAGGAGTCTGCTATGACTGGAAATCTCAGCAGCGCGTCCGCGCTCGCCCCTACCCCGAACACCTTCAATTTCGAATCGCATTCGGTGCGCGTTGTCATGCGCGACGACGAGCCGTGGTTCGTCGCAGCCGACGTTTGTGCCGCGCTTGAAATCGCCAACAGCCGGGATGCGCTCCTGAAGCTGGATGCCGACGAAAAGGGTGTCGGTTTAACCGACACCCATGGCGGCCGGCAACAAGTCGCCATCGTTTCGGAGTCCGGGATGTACGCCCTAGTCCTGCGCTGCCGCGACGCAGTGAAGCCCGGCACCGTGCCGTACCGCTTCCGCAAGTGGGTCACGTCCATCGTCCTGCCGGCCATCCGCAAGACCGGCCAGTTCACGGCACAACCGTGCATCGACGCGGCGCCCCGCGCTGCCCTCACGCCGGAAGAGCTCGCCAGCCTCTACCCCGCCGACGTCGAGGGCGCGCTGCAGCTGCTCAACAAACACATCTACCAGGCAGACCGCTACACCGGCACGCTCATCGTCCTGCAGGCCGAGGACTCCAAAGACCCGGTCGTCATCTCCGCCGGCAGCTATCGGCACAAGCGCGCCCGCGCCCTGACTGACTTTGCGCGGGCGTCGGTGCAGATTTCGGATTTGATTGAGGCGGGGGTGTAGGGGGGATGGGGCTCGCATCGCTGGGCGGGTTGGCGGCGGTTCGGGCGACTGGTGCTGACTGCTGTTGGCCAGTCCCGCCACCTGTCACGTTTCTTTCAGGCGTCGCCGGTGCCGACTAGACTTCTGATA
>Ga0209566_100668_pt1 | contig 20467 bp, 17 predicted proteins | sample Araplavi_mTSA_r2_2_FD_184287 | JGI IMG/M metagenome (GOLD analysis project Ga0209566, IMG submission 184287) | Arabidopsis root microbial communities from North Carolina, USA - plate scrape CL_Cvi_mTSA_r2 (SPAdes) (version 2) | ecosystem: Host-associated > Plants > Roots > Endosphere | place...
GGGCTTGGTGGGAGAATCACACGGAAAGATATCCTTCATTACGTGAAGAATCGGGCTGCTACCCCTGCGCTTCCTCTCCGCAGCGCAGCTGCGCAGGCTGTCGCAGCTGAGCCAAGCGCATCCGCGCAAGCTCCTGCAGCCCAGCGCGAGCCTGCGCAGGCGCCGTTCCAACCCCAGCCGCAACCGCCCGTACAGCCGCCGGCAGCGGAAACCGAGCAGACGCGGATGCCCATCACCCCGCTGCGCAGGCTCATCGCTTCCCGTATGCAGCAAAGCTTGACGGAAATCCCGCACGCTTGGCTCACAATTGAAGCGGATGTAAGCGGGCTGGTCGCGCTGCGCGCCAAGTGGAAAGAACGCTTTGAGCGCGAGGAGGGCGTGCCGCTCACATATGCGCCTTTTGTCCTGAAAGCGATCATTCATGCGATTAAAGATTACCCAATCTTGAATTCTTCCTGGACGGGTGATCATATTGTCATCTATAAGCCGATTCACCTGTCCATCGCCATCGGTTCCGACAGTTCCGTCGTCACGCCTGTGATCCGGCATGCCGAGCATAAAACGATCGCCGGGCTGGCCATCGAGCTGCATGACTTGATCAAGCGTACCAAAGCGGGCAAGCTGACACCGGCTGATATGCAGGGGGGGACGTTCACTTTTAACAATACCGGGGCTTTCGGCTCGGTTTCTTCGTATCCCATTATAAATTATCCGCAAGCAGCGATCATTACGATGGAATCGATTGTGCGCAAGCCGGTCGTTGTTGCAGGCGACGCAATCGCCATCCGCTCTATGGTCAATCTGTGCCTGTCGCTGGATCATCGCGTTTTGGACGGGGTCATTTGCGGTCAATTTTTGCAGCGGGTGAAATCCAATTTGGAGCATGTGAATGCAGACACGGTCATATATTAGGCTTGTATACAATGAAACGCCTAAACTCGATGGAGGACGATGCGGATGAGAGAAAGCGTGATCGTCAGCGGTGCGCGTACGCCTTTCGGCAAGTTTGGCGGCTCGCTGAAAGATGTGGATGCGGTCGGACTGGGCGCACTAGCGATCAAAGGTGCGTTGGAACGTTCAACCCTTGATCCGGCGCAAGTCGATGAAGTGCTGATAGGGATGGTGCTGCAAGGCGGCGCAGGGCAAATTCCGTCCCGTCAGGCAGCCCGCCAAGCAGGATTAAACTGGCAAATAACGACGGAAACGATTAATAAAGTGTGCGCCTCCGGCATGCGCAGTGTGACCATGGCCGATCAAATCATTCGCTCCGGCGATGCGGATGCGATTGTGGCCGGCGGCATGGAGAGCATGAGCAACGCTCCCTATCTGGATCCAAGCGGCCGCTGGGGCGCGAGGATGGGAGGCCGAGAGCTGATTGATCTGATGCTCCATGACGGCCTCGAGTGTGCCTTTGACAAGGTGCACATGGTCGTGCATGGCAGCTATGTCGCCGAGGAATACGGCGTAACGCGGGCTGAGCAGGACGAATGGGCGCTGCGCAGCCACGAACTGGCGGTTCAGGCTGCCAGTCGAGGCTATTTGGCGGAAGAGATCGTGCCTGTGCCGATCGTGAGCTCAAGCAAGTCCGTGCTCGTCACGGAGGACGAAGCGCCTCGGCCGGACACCAGTCTGGAGCGGCTCGCACAGCTCCCGCCAGTATTCGTCAAGGACGGCACGATCACGGCCGGCAACGCGCCTGGCGTCAATGACGGCGCTGCAGCACTCGTCGTGATGTCTAAAGCGAAGGCGCTGGATCAAGGCATCCAGCCGCTGGCGACGATCCTCGGGCATGCCTCCGTAGGACAGAAGGCACGCTATATTGCAACGACGCCGGCGCTGGCGATTCAGAAGCTGCTGCAGCAAACGTCGATCCCGCTCGATCAGATTGACCGTTTCGAGGTCAACGAAGCTTTTGCAGCGGTGCTGCTGACCTGTGAGCGGATACTCGGCTGGGACCGGGATAAAGTGAATGTGAACGGCGGCGCGATCGCTTTGGGGCACCCGATTGCCGCCAGCGGGACGCGAATTATTGTAACCTTGATTCATGAATTGTGCAGACGAGGCGGCGGCCTGGGCATTGCGGCGATTTGCAGCGGTGGCGGGCAAGGCGATGCCGTGTTGATCCGGGTGTAGACAGTGTAGAGCAGCATGAGGGAGGCGAAGCTTGTGAAGCTTTATACCAAAACGGGGGATAAAGGAAAAACAAGCGTGATCGGTGCGCGCGTCGATAAGGATGATACGCGTGTCGAAGCTTATGGCACCGTCGATGAGCTGAATAGCTTCATCGGTCAAGCGATCAGCGTGATTGCCGCTGAAGCCCATCCGCTGAAGCCGATCCTGCAGCACATTCAGCATACTTTATTCGACCTGGGCGTAGATCTGGCAACCGTTACCCCGCAAGCACACAAAATTCAAGATGTGCACGTGGCGCATCTGGAGCGCCAGATCGATACGTTTGCCGAGCAGACGCCGGCAATAACGTATTTTATACTGCCGGGCGGCACACCGTTGGCGGCGGCTTTGCATGTGAGCAGGGCTGTATGCCGAAGAGCGGAAAGAGCGATCGTGCGGCTGGACAAAGAGCATCCCGTGCAGCCCGAGGGTTTACAGTATATCAACCGGTTGTCAGACTTCTTATTTGCGGCCGCCAGGTGGATCAATCATAACGAGCAAGTGCCGGATATCCGGTATGAAAGCAATCCCTCCCCATCCTCGTAAAGTCGAGGATTTTTTTACTTTGAAATGAGTTACATTTTGTAACAAGGAGGAATATAGTGTAGATAACCAACATTGCGGAGACAGGGGGACCCATCATGACCGAGAGAACGTTGTATTTGTTTGACGGTATTCATAAAGGCTCTGTGAAACCCATTATTGAGCAGATCTTGAAACTGAACCAAGCGGACGATGAGAAGGATAAAAAGGAGAAGGACTTTAAGCGCATTCCTATCGACCTAATCATCAATAGCAACGGGGGCAGCGTCTATGACGGCCTGGGACTGATCAACGTGATTGAAAACAGCAAAACACCTGTGCACACGTATGTATACGGCTTCGCAGCCAGTATGAGCTTGCTGATCGCCGTCAGCGGCCACAAAAGATACTCAGGTCGGCTCAGCACATTCATGTATCATTCCGTTTCCAACCATATTGAAGGCCAGCTGGAACGGCTGAAGAACCGGATTGAAGAAACACAGCGCTTGCAGAATGTGTATGACGAATTCCTGATTTCCCGCACCAAACTGCTCCTCGAGGACCTGAGAAACGTGCAAGAACACCATCGCGACAAGTTTTTCAGCCCTGAAGAGGCGTTGGAAGCAGGGATTATTGACGAAATTATATAATCGACGTTTTTTTCCATTTTCAGGCATGCCCCCTCAAAACAGAACGTTCCTGTGAATACTATAACCATGTGTATGCCACCTCCGGACTACGCTTAGCTGATACTTAAGGAGGAAATGAAGATGTTAAAACGATTCGACCAATTATTCGGGATTGACCTGGGGACGTCCAATACGGTGATTTACCAAAAGGGGAAAGGTATCGTACTGAACGAGCCGACTGTCATCGCTTTTGATCAACATTCGGGAGAACTGCTGGCCGCAGGAACCGAAGCACAAGCGATGATCGGACGAGCCCCTGCGCATGTGGAGATTACGTATCCGCTGATGAACGGTGTTATTTCCAACTTTGAGAAAACAAGCAGCATGCTGAAATATTTTGTGAAAAAACTGCAAGGGCGTGCTTCCTTCCTGCGAGGCTCGCAAATGTTCATCTCCGTACCATGCGGGATTACGAACGTACAGAAGCGGGCCATTGAGGAGACCGTCGTGATCAAGGGAGCGAAGAAAGCTGTGGCCGTCGAAGAACCGCTTGCTTCCGCGCTCGGCGCCGGACTTAGTCTCGATGAGCCCTTGGGCCATCTGGTTCTGAACATCGGCGGGGGAACTAGCCAAGTAGCCGTCTTGTCCTTGGGCGGGGTCGTAGCCAGCAATACGCTGAATCGCGCCGGCATGGCGCTGGATCAAGACATTATGGACTATGTGAAACGTCAATATAACATGGAAATCGGTGAGCGCACCGCTGAGGAGATTAAAAAGCAAGTCGGGACGGCGCTCGCGAACACGACAGAGCGTACGATTGACATCAGGGGGCGCGACCTTGTCAACGGCTTGCCGCGTTCGATTCGATTGACTTCGACTGAGATTTACGCCGTCGTCAATGAATTTCTGATCGTCCTGGTGGAAGCCATCCGATCCACGTTGGAGCAGTGCCCGCCGGAGCTGGCCGGCGACGTGATCGAGCAAGGCATGCTGCTCTGCGGAGGCGGCGCCCTGATCGAAGGCATCGATGAACGGATCCGCTTGGAGACCGGCGTTCCCGTTCATATCGCCGAGTCTCCGATGGAATGCACCGCGCTCGGCACGGGGATGATGCTGGGCTGCCACCGTGTCGGCGACGCTGGCGCTGGTCTTGCTCGTCTCGAGCCTCAGCCGGAGGAATCGGCATAAGGCCAAAACTTAGTCACTGCTTAGGCAGGTTGACTAAGTTTTTTTGTTTTTCTGCAGGAAATACCCAAAAATAATCCACCTATCTAATCATTGTCCGCTTTTTTGACCTCTGCCGATGTGTCTATAATAGTTCTAATCAGCGAACGGGTTGCGGGATTCCAAGGACACCGATATCCGACTATAATTGAAACATATTAGATCAGACGAGAGGGCGGAGCGGGATGAAACTGTTAATCGTAGACGACGAGCCAAGGCACCGCAGGGGAATGGCCAACATGATTCAAGCTCTGCGGCCTAAGCATCAAGTTCTTGTCGCGAAGGATGGCGCAAGTGCGCTTGAGTTTGTCAGGGTTGAACAACCGGACATCGTATTAACCGATATCCGTATGCCGAATATGGATGGGCTTACTTTTCTGAAAATGCTCGAAGCGGAAAGCCTGCGGACCAAGGTTGTTATGGTTTCAGCTTATAATCTGTTTGAATATGCTCAGACGGCCATGCGTCATGGAGCGTATGATTATCTCTTGAAACCGGTGGAAGCGGAGAAGGTCGAGGCTGTATTGAGCCGCATTGAACAACAGCTTGTTGCAGAGTCCCGGCTGCAGTCGGAGTCGGAAGCGTTAAAGCATCGACTTCGCCTCACTTCTTCCGCTTATCGGAATCGCCTTCTTCTATCGTGGTTACATGGAAGCTTAACAGCCATGGAGCTGAAAGAAGTTGAAACGTGGATACATGGAAGCGGTATGGTAATCGGTTCGGAGTTCCGTATCGGAGCGGGAATACAGGCAGGATTCGACGCCGCCAACCTGCTGCAGCATTTGGAACAGGCGTGGTCAGCATTCGGTGAAGCGACGGCCTTATCCGTGCACGCGCTCCAGGAGGATGTGATCCAGGCGGTCACCTTGATACGAACATCCCGGCTTGTACAGGAAAGTGCGTTTGAAATTCGTCAGGTCGCTTCCTCTTTAGGGGCCGTATGGGCCACATATGGACGGCTTACCCATGGGATTGGGCCGGATTGCCAATCGTTGATGACGGATGCGCCACAGTCTTATCGGTCCGCCCAAGCGGCCAACCTGTATAACTTCCATGAATGCTGGAACGGCGTGACGTTTCATCATGAACTTATTCCTTCCCGTATGCCAATCGAGCTGGACGATGAGAACTTGTTCGAAGCGTTGCAAGGAAGGGATGCGGGAGCGGCCATCGAGATGTGCAGAGCAGCGTTCGTACGGTTTGCTGCGAAGGGGCATGCCCATCCGGCGCAGCTCAAAGAATGTGCTGCGCTCACCCTGATGAAGCTGAAAAGCAGAATGCATAATTACGTTGACCGGCAAATTGGAAGCGTTCTCACTGAGGCGGCTTTGCAGGCAGTTCCGAGCTGCTGTTCGTATTCGGAACTTATGCTGCTACTTGAGGCTCGGCTCTGGGATGTCAACGATGCGTTAAGACATGTCCAACAGGATCGAACCGAGATTATCGTAGCTGAATGCTTGCGATGGATTCAAGAGAATTTCAAGGACGACTTGACGTTGGAGAAGGCAGCCGAGCATTTTTACTTTAATGCTTCTTACTTCAGCACTTTGATCAGAAGTCGGACGGGCAAGGCGTTCTCCGACCACATGATGGAAGCTAGAATGCAGCGGGCCAAGGAATTGCTTGCGGAGAACAAGCTCAAAATCTATGAAATTGCTGCAGCGTGCGGCTATCAGGATACGAAGTATTTTTGCCGGGTATTCAAAAAACAGAACGGGATTTCGCCGGAAACGTATAAGCACACCTCATTCCCACAAAGGAGTAGAGAGGGATGAAACTGACATTCCGCTCCAGACTGTTAGCCAGTTTTATATTCGTAACGGCTGTACCGCTAATTGTGCTGGGAACCTTGTTCTATTGGTCCAGTCTGAATGTCGTCACGGAACAAGCGCAGAAGAATGTCTATGAGATTGTGAAAAAAAATAACGAGATCATGGACACAAAACTTCGGATCATCGACCAGAACAGTATGGCCTTGTTCATAGACAAGGATTTGTTTCGGATTTTTAATCATTTGAAACCGGAGAACAAGGCGGATCTGCTCGCCGCCGATCGTGCTGTGTCGGATGCGCTAAGAAGATATTTCTCGCAAATTGATGAAGTGTACGCTTACCAGCTGTGGACGTCTTATTTTACTTTTGGCCAGATGCTTCCCCAGGTCGATCCGACGAAATCAGATATTTACCGTGCCGCGCAGCAGGCGGCAGGCAAGATGGTCTGGTATCCGACCTACGACTTCGTCGAGATGTTCGATCAGCCATATTTAGCGAAGGGAACGATCGATTTCCGCTATTTGTTCTCCGCTACGCGCGTCCTTGATTTCTCCTATTTAAACGATACGACGCTGGAGAAGCTCGATCAGGGTGTTGAACGGCCTGTTCTCACCATAAGCTTCAAGTTGGACACGTTTAAAGCGCTGTATGAGAAGAGTATTCCTGAAGGTTCCCGTTACTTGGTTCTCAATGCGGACAACCGCATCGTTGCCAGCAGTGAGTCTGGCCGAGTTTCGCAGGTGTATAAGGAAGATTGGGTTCAGCAGCTTCAACAGGCCGGCAGTGGCACACGCAGAATGACGCTGAACGGGGTGAAGATGATCGTCTGCTTCGATCGCTCACAAGTCACTGGATGGCTGTCTATTGTCATGACGCCGGAATCCACGCTCGTGGGCAGTCTGGTGCCGATTATTCGCGCATCAACGACCCTTTTGGCCGTCATTATGGGAATTATTGCCCTTATTTTCGCTTATTTTATTTCCGGTAAAATTACGAATCCGATCAAGAAGCTGCTCGGTGCGATGCGGTCCGTCGGGGAAGGGGACTTCCAAACGCGGGTAGTCGTCAGCACCAACGATGAATTTGGCATTTTGCTCCAGCGGTTTAATCTGATGAATGACCGTATCGGTTTATTGGTTTCGGAAAATTACGAGATCAAATTGAAGGAGCAGGAGGCGGAAATCCAGGCGTTGAACATGCAGATGAATCCTCACTTTCTGTACAATACGTTAAACGTGATGAATTGGACGGCGATCGAGAACGATCAGAAGGAGCTAAGCCGCATGCTGGTCTGCTTGTCTAACATGCTGCACTATACGTCACGAAAGGATTGGGGAGCGGTTCATTTATCCGAGGAAATGGAATGGATGAAAAATTATTTTTACATCATGTCCGTGCGGTTCGAAGAAAAATTCACGGTCAGCTACGCGATCGATGCAAAGCTCTACGACTACAAGGTGCCGAGGCTGTTCTTCCAGCCGTTCGTCGAGAATGCCATCCTGCATGCGTTTGATCAGATCGAATCCGGGGGGCATATTCAAATACGCGCTTGGGTCGCCGAGGGTATCCGGTATTTTGAGATTGAGGATAACGGCCGGGGAATGAGCAGCGAAGCGGTTGAAGCTATTTTATACCGGGAATCGTCTTCCATTGGCATCAAAAATACAATCGCCAGGATTCAGATGACTTATGGCGACGCATATGGCGTGGCGATTGCTTCCAATCCTGGTATAGGTACGAAAGTAACCCTGACGCTGCCGTTGTAACCCAATAATAATCCACTATTCCAATCAGGTTCGGGTTTTGTAAGCGCTATATACGGTCTTATAATGAGATCATCATAGACTGCAGCTATGAACCAATTAGGGTCGAAATCGAAAGGGGTCCTGACCATGTCACCGATGTTACGACAAAGGAAGTCCATTTCCGTTTTGCTTGCTATACTCATGATGCTGATTGCTATACTATCCGGGTGCACGAAGCCCAGTTCGAGCACCGACAGCAGCAATGTGTCAACACCGGCCAAAACGGCGAGTTCCGAAGCGCCTGCGTCCGGAGGCACCAAATCGAATGAGAAGATTACGCTTCGCATGACGGTATGGGGAGCACCGGAAGAAGTGGCTGCCTATAAAGTAGCAATTGCCAAGTTTGAGAAAAAATTTCCGAACATCACTGTCAACCTGCAGCATATCCCTACAGACTATGATACGAAACTGACGGCCATGGTTGCGGGAAATGACGTGCCGGATATCGCACAGATGGAATCGGCCAGCATTGCATACCCGCTTGCTGAACAGGGGAAATTTTACAATCTACAGGACTTTCTCGCATCTGATTCGGAAATCAATACAGGCCGACTGGTTCCGAATATCTCATATTCGCTTGAACCGGGCAACATCATCGGCTTAGGGCCGGGACCGGAATCTTTTGCTCTGTTTTATAACGAAGATATTTTCAAGGATGCAGGCTTAACCCCGCCGCCGTCCAAGGCATCGGAAGCATGGACATGGGATCAATTCGTGGATGTCGCCAAGAAACTGACGATTGATACCAAAGGCAGGAACGCCAATGATCCCGCTTTTGATCCGAAGAGCATTAAGCAGTATGGCGTGAACTTCGGCACCTGGTGGGGAAGCTACAGTAACTTCATCTACTCAAACAACGGGGACTTCGTCTCTGAGGACGGCAAAACGTTTGCATTGAATCAGCCGGCAGCGGTTGAAGCTATTCAGAAAATTGCCGATCTGATCAATGTGCATCATGTCGCGCCATCTCCGGTTCAAGCCAAAAACATTCCAGCTACAAATGTCGCGTTGCAGACGAAAAAAGTGGCGATGGCGATCGATGGGCAATGGGTGAGTGCAGGACTGGCGCAATCGAAGTTCCATTACAACGTCGGCGCCTTGCCAGTGATGAAAAAACCGATGACAACCGTCGTGTGCGGGATGTTCTCGATTTTCAAATCCACCAAACATCCGAAAGAAGCTTGGGAGCTGATGAAAGCGCTAATGGACCCGGATGCAGCGATCGATATGATTACAGCCGGGACATGGATGCCTTCATACAGAGATTGGTATACGGACCCCGCCTTGCTCGCCAAATGGACGGAGAAGCTCGATTCCCGGCCATCGGGTTACAAAGATGCTGTCGTCAATGTTCTTTTGAATAGCAGCCACCAGACGCCAACAGGCTATGTGAAAAATTTCAATAAGATTATGGACGTGGTGAATCCCGCCTTGGATAAAGTATGGCTCGGGCAGCAATCGGCGAAAGATGCCATGGATTCAATTGCTGAGAAAGCGCAATCTCAGGTACAGGGCCGTCGCGACGTGAAAGGTTAAGGTGCCAAGGACAATAAAATGGACGGAGACGGCGTTCTGATGAAGGATCGCCGTTTTCCTTAGCGGAAAGTTTGGAGAAACGGAGGTAGGCATGAGAAAAAGGTTGTTTTACGGGTTATTGTTCACTTCGCCCGCCATACTCGGATTTATCATTTTCACACTAGGTCCCATGATTGCCAGTTTCGTGTTGAGCTTGACGGATTACAACGTCTTCAGAGAGCAGACCGCGTTCGTCGGGCTTGATAATTATATCAAGTTGTTCTCGGGTGAAGACGATCTTTTCTATAAATCGCTTGGCATAACGTTCTATTTTGTCATACTTCGGGTGCCTGCCGTTATTATTATTTCCTTTGTTATCGCCTTGCTGCTGAATATGAATGTGAAAGGAAGAGCCGTATTTCGGACGATTATTTATTTGCCCAGCATCGTACCGGCGGTGGCCTCGGCGATGATCTGGATGTGGCTGTTGAATCCTGATCTGGGTCTGGTTAATTCCTTCCTCAGCACCTTACATTTGCCGACAAGCAACTGGCTCTATGCCGAAGGCAGCGTGATTCCGTCCGTCGTGCTGACGACGTTATGGGGAATCGGCGGGACGGTCATTATTTTCCTTGCAGGGCTGTCCGGCATACCGAAGCAGTATTACGAGTCGATTGACGTTGACGGTGGCGGGTGGTACAGCAAGCTGCGTCACATTACGATTCCGATGGTCACACCGACGATATTTTTCAATACGATTATGACGATTATCGGTTCTTTCCAAGTCTTTAATGAAGCGTATATTTTGACGCAGGGCGGACCGAATAATCAAAGCTTATTTTATGTGTACTATCTCTGGCGAACGGCTTTCCGGGACACCCAGATGGGGTATGCGTCTGCATTGGCGTGGGTGCTGTTCCTCATTATCCTGTTTTTCACCTTCATTGTGTTCAAGAGCTCGAAGTCATGGGTGTACTACGAAGGAGGGGAGCGCACATGAGGACGTCAAAGCTTACGCTAACAGCAGGTTATACAGCCCTATTATTGATCTCAGCCCTGTTCATCATACCGTTCGTCTGGCTGGTGCGAAGTTCGCTCATGGACTTATCGCAAATCTTCATCATGCCGCCGGAGTGGATTCCCAGCCCGTTCCATTGGGACAATTTCTATCGGGCGCTCACGATCGTGCCTTTCGGCACCTTTTTCACCAATACGATTGTTATCGTGGTAAGTGTGATTGTTGGTACTGTCATCACGAGCAGCATCGCAGCGTTCGGGTTCTCGCGCATTCAATGGAAAGGCAGGGATACCGTATTCGGCATCTTGATGTCCAGTATGATGCTGCCGGCGGCTGTGACTTTAATTCCAAGTTTTCTTGGTTGGAAAATACTAGGGTTTTACGATACGTATTACCCGTTGATCGTACCGGCTTATTTTGGCGGCGGCATCTTCAATATTTTCTTGCTGCGCCAGTTTTATTTAACGATTCCGCGAGATTTCGATGAGGCTGCTTTCGTGGATGGAGCGACTTATTTTCAAATCTATTTGCGAATCATACTCCCGCTTAGCCGTTCCGTGCTCATTGTGGTCACGCTGTTCAGCTTCTTAGGGACATGGAACGATTTCATGGGGCCGCTCATTTATTTGAAAAGCGATAAGCTGTATACGCTTGCGCTCGGCTTACAGATGTTTCAAGGAAGTTATACGGCGCAGTGGGATCTGCTCATGGCTGCTTCGGCGACAGTCGTGCTGCCTTGCGTCATCGTGTTCTTGATTGGGCAGCGCTATTTCCTGGAAGGGATTACGTTGACCGGCTTAAAAGGCTGATTGAACGAAAGAGAGGATAACCCTGAATGATACAAATGAAAGCTCCGCTTACGAACTGGCAGCGTGTTCCTTTTACGAAGGTGAAGATAGATGATGCTTTTTGGCGTCCGCGCCTCGAATTACTCAATCAAGTTACGATCAAAGCCTGTCTGAAGCAATGCCATGAAACTGGGCGCATCGCCAATTTCGCCAAAGCTGCAGGACAGATGGAAGGAGAATTCGAGGGCATCTATTATGATGACTCGGATGTATATAAAGTGCTCGAAGGCGCTGCTTACCTGCTGATGTCGAAGCGGGATCCGGAGTTGGAAGCGGAAATTGACGCTATTATTGAGCTTATCGCCGCAGCGCAAGAGCCGGATGGCTACTTGTGTACGTATTTTACGTTGGAGGCGCGGGAGAGCAAATGGACGGATATGGAAAAACATGAAATGTATAATGGCGGTCATTTAATTGAAGCGGCAGTGGCTTATTTCGAAGCGACAGGCAAGCGCAAGCTTCTCGATGTCGCCTGCAGGATGGCTGATCATTATGATCGCACATTCGGCCCCGGTAAACGTCATTGGGTCGAAGGGCACGAGGAAATCGAACTGGCACTCGTGAAGCTGTATCATGTTACGCATGAAGAGCGTTATTGGAAGCTGGCGCTGTGGCTGTTAGAGGAGCGGGGTCACGGTCACGGCAAAGGCATGATCTGGGATAAAGAAGAATGGGGGCCGGCCTATTGCCAGGACGATGTTCCGGTGCGGGACATCGAGAAGGTGACCGGGCACGCCGTCCGCGCGATGTATCTGTACACCGCCATGGCGGATGTCGTTCACGCTTCAGGGGACCAGGCTTACGTCGATGCCTTGCATCGCGTGTGGGCGCATACCGTGGAGCGCAACATGTATGTGACGGGAGGCATCGGGCCTTCGCTGCATAATGAAGGTTTTACTGAGGATTACGATCTTCCGAACGAATCCGCTTATTGCGAGACTTGCGCTGCCATCGCCATGGTGTTCTGGAACCACCGGATGAACCTGTTATTCGGGGATGCCAAATACGCGGGTGTCGTGGAGCGCGAGATGTATAATGGCGCTTTGGCTGGCATTTCTTTGTCCGGCGACAAGTTCTTTTACGTCAACCCGCTGGCCTCACAAGGCGGCCACCACCGCATAGCATGGTTCGGCACGTCCTGCTGCCCGACCAATCTGGTGCGGTATCTGCCGTCGATCGGCCAGTATGCGTATGCAAAGACGGACGATGGGTTTGCCGTGAATCAATACCTGAATGGCGAAGCCGAATTCCAGGTTGCCAGCGGGCTTGAGGTCAAGCTGACACAAACGACGAATTATCCGTGGGACGGCAGGATCAAACTTGACATTAACCCTGAGCAGACGGATACATTCGTGATTCGCTTGCGCATTCCGGATTGGTGCAGAGGCTTCAACCTGCAGGTTGGCGGAGAGCACCTCTACGGAGCGGAACTACGGACGGAGCAGGGTTACCTCATACTTGAGCGGCAATGGTCGCAGGGTGATTCCATCGTGCTGGAGCTGGATATGCCTGTGGAGATCGTGCGCGCTAGGGCCGAAGTCGACGCTAATCGCGGCCGGCTTGCTGTTCAGCGTGGCCCTGTTGTTTTTTGTGTGGAGCAAGCGGATAATCCACATTTGACCTATGACGCTTTCACGCTGTCAGCCCGGGAACCGCTGCATATTCAATACCGTCCAGAGCTGCTTGGCGGTGTCACTGTATTAGCAGGTAAAGAGGAAAGCGGGAAGCTCTGTCAACTCATTCCTTACTATGCATGGGATAATCGGGAGGCTGGCTTCATGCAGGTTTGGATTCGAGAGGCGGATAGACAGCAACTGTATATGTATTAGTTGACCCATATGATAGAGCCTGTGACCTCGGTGATTGATGAGGGTACGGGCTTTTTCTCTTATTATGCTGGGAGCACGAGCAGCCTTATGAAGTGGATATCACGCCTTGGCTGAGCTGCGGAACTAATCTCATTGAGATGGAGCTGACGAATTGCTGTCGCAACTTGTTAGGCTCGCATCACCATACGAACCGTAAGATTTATTAATTGGGGCCGGCAAGCTTTACGAATACGCCAGGACGGAACTATGAGAAGAGTAAGAGTAAGAGTAAATATGCGGTCGTTGCTGTTTTTATTAGGCAGCCCCTTTTTCAAGCCGACCATTGGTCTGTAAAGGAACAATCTCACTGATCTAAAATGTGTTATTATGGAGTTGTCGGTGAATGGTAGAATAAATGGTCCGTAGCTGCTTGGAGGAAACGATGAATTTTAAAATTGAACAGCCTAAAATTCCTGCTGATATACTCGAAGCAAGATCTCTCGACACGCTGGAACCAAGAGAAGAGATCAGCCACGGGATTATTGAACATGTAACGATTGAACATCAGGAAGCCGTCCGAGTTTCGCTGGAGAAAATGATCTTTAGAAATGTAACGATTACGGAATCGTCGTTGGAACAAATCGAATGTACCGATGTCATATTTGAAAATTGTGATTTATCCAATGTTAATTTTACTTCTTCCTTTATGCATCGGACTGAATTTCGCACCTGTAAATTGATCGGAACCAACTTTGCGCAAAGCAGATTACAAAATGTCAGGTTCCAGAACTGTTTGGGTGAGTTAGCGAATTTTCGCTTTGCTAATTTTAAACAAGTGAGTTTTGAAGACTGTTCATTAGTCAGTGCTGATTATTATACCGCAACTTTCCAAAAAATAAATTTCACTCACTGCCAGATGGATCAGGTTTATATGATGGGAACCAAGCTGAAGGATGTCGATCTGAGCGATTGCCGTTTCGATGAACTCAGTGTGGAGGCGGAAAATTTAGATGGATGTGTCATTGCGCCTCATCAGGCTTCGGCTTTTGTCGGGCTTATGGGGATGATTGTTCGATAGCCGATACTTAGGAGGTTCACATGTTTCAATATAGTAATCAACATTATGAAGGAGTCACGTTCAGCAGCCAAGATTTGCGGTATGGCGAGTTGGTTAATTGCACCTTTTTACGCTGTAATTTTGCTAATGGGTCCTTGGAAGAAATTACGACGAAAAGCTGCCGATTCATGGAGTGCAACTTTCACGGAGCTTCACTCAATAGCTCGATACATACGGAATCTGCGTTCGAGAACTGCAACTTCGGTGAAGCCAATCTGTTTGTTGCCAAATTTGAACATTGCAAAATGACGGGATCGGACTTTTCAAGTGCCAATATGGATGGAATCACCATCCTGAAGGGAGACTGGTCTTATACGAATCTGCGGCATAGCCGATTAGGAAAACAAAACTTGCGCGGGGTTCGTTTTTTCGAGGCTGATCTCTCTGAAGCGAATCTGGAAAAAGCAGATTTAAGAGATTGTGACTTGACTAGAACGTTATTCACGCAAGCGAAATTGCAGGGAGCCGACGTCCGGGGCGCGAACATGGACGGTGTCGATTTCAAATCGTTTGCGATTAAAGGCGTACGCATGGATCGGGAACAAGCTGTTCAGTTCACACTGTCCCATGGTGCTAAAGTAGACTGACGTATGACGTGATCTAAGGATGGGCGTTGCAAGGAGGGCGGGAATCTGTTGCGCAAAATCATTGTTGAACCGTATAATCCGGAGTGGCCGTGTACGTTTGAAAAGCTGCGTGACTTTGTGCTTCCGGTTCTGGCGGATATAATCGTTACGATTGAGCACGTTGGCAGCACTTCTGTGCCTGGTCTAGCAGCCAAGCCTATCATTGATATGGACGTTGTTGTACCAACGCAAGCGGAGATCGAGCCGGCAGTACAAAGGCTCGCAACCCTAGGCTATGTGCATCAAGGGGATTTAGGCGTTCCTGGCCGTGAGGCTTTTGTCGCACCAGCGGATAAGCCTGTGCATCACTTGTATGTGTGCACGGAAGCAAATAACGAATATAGACGGCATGTGTTATTTCGGGATCACTTAAGGAAGCATCCAGAGGTAGCCAAGCGTTATGGCGAATTGAAGCAAAAGCTTGCTCAAATCTTTCAAAATGATCGTGTCGGCTATACAGATGCGAAGAGTGAATTCGTGACAGAAGTACTGAAACGAAGCGGATGGAAGTAGCACGTATGTACGGACGAAGCATTGTTTTTCCGTCGGGAGAAACGATGCTTTTTCTATTTAAGCCAAGCTCATGCAGCATGCTCAACATATGGTTATATCGAACAACGCTGCACGATTACAGCTTTCCATCATTTACACATTAGAAGCACGATGTGCTTTCTGCGATCCCACTTCCGCCACTGATTTTCGCCGCATCAACTGCCGCAAGCTATCCAAATTGACAACAATCGTCCCGGCAATAATGGTTAACACACCAAGCATCGAGACCCAAGTGATGGATTCCTGGTAAAAGATAACACCAACTGCGAGTGCAATCAAAGGGGAAACATACAGCCAGGTGGACGGGAAAACCGGATTTGTTTTGGCGACCAGCCAGTAGAACAGACTGTGTCCGACCATCGAACCGATGACGATTAAGTACAACAAGGAGCCGATGGCCTTCGGTTCTAGGAGAAAGCTGAAATCCCAAGATTCTGTGCACATTGAAAGCACAAGCAGCAGCAACCCGCCGTACATCATTTGGGCGGCGTTCAAGGCGATCGGCGAGGCTTCGGAAAAGCGCGCGATGACATTTTTGGAGAACAGAGCGCCGGACGAATACGCGAATTCCCCGATCAGAATGGCGATGCAGCCGATAACCCACCAGAAATTGGCGGTAACCGTTAAGCTCGGCATCAGCAGCAAGATGACGCCGGCAAAGCCGATGATACAGCCGACGATGGAGCGCGTGCTCGACGCTTGTTTTAGCACCATCGTTTGCAGCAGCATAATCATGATCGGTCCGGTGGCGGAGAGGACGGCGGCGATGCCGGAGGACACATATTGTTCAGCCCAATATAAGGTGGAGAAGGTGCCGAACGTTAATAGTGCGCCGGACAGGAGCATTTCTTTGCGCAGCAAGAGGCTGAAGCGAACTTTGTTACGCGCTGCCATCCACAAGAATAGGATCAGGCCGGCGATGAAGAAGCGCAAACCCGCCGAGAAAAAAGGCGGCGCCGAAGCATCGACACCAATTTTGATAGCCAGAAAAGTGGTGCCAAAGATCAAACAAATGAGCAAATAGTTGAACATAATCATCGTACTTCACTCCTTTTGCTATGTAGCATAACGGTTTCCGCACAGAACAGAATGCAAGCAATAGAACAGATGCAAGGGAAATCGTGTACAATAGGGGATAACACAGCCAGGCCGTTCGAGGGGGAGCAAGCATGCTATTCAAGCAAGTTTATCAATACATAGTGGGGAAAATAGAGCGAAATGAATGGCTCGCCGAAGAGAAGCTGCCCTCCATCCGCTTGTTGGCTGATGAGCTCGGGGTTCATCGTTTGACCGTGTTCAAGGCGTATCAACTGCTCAAGGAAAACGGAAAGGTGCTTGTAAAGGAAAAATCGGGCTATTACATCAGAGCTGCACACCAAATGTCGGATGCCTTGGACCCCGTACAGGAAGCTGCGCCTCCAACATCGCTCGGCGAGCTCAAAAATAATTTATCGGAAATTCAGGCAGTTCCTGTGGCGTACCAATTCTCACAGGCTTTGATCGATCCGAATTTGCTGCCCAATCTGTTTTTATCGGAGTATGTGAAAAAAGTTTTTGATATATACCCGAAGCTGATGGGTTCATATTCGTCCGTTCAGGGCGATATAGAGCTGCGCGAGCTGCTCTGCCGTTATATTGCTGACAAACATAAGGTTCAGCTCAGTGTCAATGAGATCATGATCACAAGCGGGGCTACCCAGGCCATTGATTTGATTGCCCGTCTCTATATTCGCCCCCTGGATACGATCCTGGTGGAGAGACCGACCTACAGCGGTGCGCTGGATGCATTTCGCATTCATGGCGCCCGTTTGATTTCTGTCGACATCAGCAGCGACGGATACGATTTGGAGCGGGTGGAAGCGTTGATGAAGCAGCACCGGCCGCGCTTTTTTTATATGAACCCGACCTTCCACAACCCCACCGGATATACGGTCCCTTCGGCACAGCGCAAGCAGCTGGTGGAGCTCGCTGAGCGGTACCGATGCCTCCTCGTGGAGGATGATGCGTTTCATGAGATGTATTTTGATCAACCGCCGCCGTCGCCGTTGTTCACGTACGATACGGAAGGCTGGGTCGTATACATTCGCAGCTTCAGCAAATATGTGGCGCCAGGGCTGCGGATATGCGCGATTATTTGCCGTCAACCCGTCATGGGTCCGCTCGTGACGGTCAAGTCGCTATCCGACAATGGGACGCCGCTGGTCAATCAAAAGATATTTTTGCATTACTTCCAATCAGAACGGATGCAGCAGCATTTGAAAAAGCTGCGGATCGCGCTCCAGGTACGATGTGACATTATGGAGGCGGAGCTGCGCGAGCGTACGAATTGGGAATGGGTTCGTCCCAGAGGGGGACTCAATCTATGGATGAAGCTGCCGGATGCGTTTCCGGTCGACGCTTTTTTGCAGGCTTGTTTTCAGCAATCGATTTCGTTCGTGCCTGGAACGATCTGTGATCCGCTGCAGCAGATGAAGCCGTGGATCCGTTTGAATTATTCGTTTATTAATGAAGATCAGCTGCGCGAAGGCATTCGCAAATTAACTGATATTTCCCGGCAATTTAAGGCATAGCCGCCTGGGCTCGTTCATAAAATGATGGTACGTGAGACTCAAAAAAGCATAGCGTAAAGGCGACGATGCCTTGGCATGATGAGCGGGATGCTGCCCGCCTGTTATCCCGGGCATCTTTTTGTGTATAGCATGGAGGGGATGCGATGAGCCATCAACCGATTCGCGCTGCTGCACTGGCGGTTATAGTGATACCGAACGTCGCGCCGGAGCTGGCGGTCAAGCTGGATTTGCAGCCGGGCATCCGCAGCCTGGGCCTACTCACGAGCAGTATCGACGACATCGGCTACACGGCCGTGGACGAAGCGACCAAGATGGCCGCCGTCGAGGTCGTCTATGCCCGTTCGTTCTACGCTGGCGCTGCGCACACGTCCGGGCCGCTGTCAGGTGAGTTCCTCGGCATCATCGGCGGCGCATCGCCGGATGAGGTGCGCAGCGGCCTGGATGCGGCACTCCGCCTCATGGAGGGCGGCGCCTGCTTCTATGCCATGAACCCGGAAGGCACGCATGCCTATTATGCGCATGTGATTTCCCGGACGGGTTCATATTTGTCCAAAATCGCGGATATTCCGGAAGGGGATCCGCTGGCGTATCTCATTGCGCCGCCGCTTGAGGCGATCTACGGCCTGGATGCGGCGCTCAAGGCAGCGGACGTGCGGCTGTGTCAATTTTATGGACCGCCGACAGAGACGAACTTCGGCGGCGGGCTTGTCACCGGCAGCCAGTCGGCTTGTACGGCGGCAGCAGCCGCTTTTGCAGAGGCGGTTAGCAGCGTGGCCAGAAATCCTTTGGGGAAGTCGGGTGAGATGCGATGAATCAGAAACAACAAGCGCTGGGCATGATCGAAACGAAAGGTGTAGCCGGATTGGTTGCAGCGGCTGATGCGGCCGCCAAGACAGCGGATGTACGCGTGACGCTGTACGAGAAAGCTGATGCCGGGCTGGTGACAATCTACGTGCTGGGCGAAGTCGCTGCGGTCAAAGCTTCGGTAGACGCGGGCGGGGAGGCGGCGCGACAGGTCGGACAGCTGCTTTCGACGCATGTCATTCCCAGGCCGGACGTTTCGCTCTGGAACATGTTGGAGAAGCTGATGCCGCCGGAATAGCAACAGAAGGAGGGGCCAACTATGAAGCTGGACGCCGACCTGCAGGCGATTCAAGAAGTCCGTCAATTCCTTTATGAAGCCAAAGCGGCACAAAAGCAGCTGGAGACGAAGTCACAAGCGCAAATCGACCGCATCACCGAAGCGATGGCGGAAGCGGCGGAGCGCGAAGCAGTCCGGCTGGGCGTGCTTGCCTGCGAGGAAACAGGCTTCGGCAACGCAAGGGACAAAGCGGCGAAAAACCGGTTTGTCGCGCACAATGTGTATGAAGCGATTAAAGAGATGAAGACGGTCGGGATTATTCATCGCGACGATGCGCGCAAAGTGTGGGAGGTCGCCCAACCGGTCGGCATTATCGCCGCCATCATCCCATCGACCAATCCAACGTCGACGGTCATGTTTAAATGCATGATCGCGCTCAAAGCGAGGAATGCGATTGTCATCAGTCCACATCCGTCAGCGCTGCGGTGTTCGCTCGAAGCCGCCAAGGTGATGCGTGAAGCTGCTGAAGCAGCAGGTGCGCCGGAAGGGTTGATCCATTGCTTGCCGCAGCCGTCGGTGGAAGCCAGCCGGGAGCTGATGACGCATAAGCTGACGGACCTGATTCTGGCGACAGGCGGCACAGCGATGGTTAAGGCGGCTTATAGCTCCGGCAAGCCTGCCTATGGTGTGGGGCCGGGGAATGTGCCGGTTTACATCCATCACAGCGCGGAAATTACTAAAACTGTAATCGCTATCATGCAGAGTAAAACGTTTGATTACGGTACAATATGCGCTTCGGAGCAGGCGCTGGTCGTCGATCGTTCGATACGCTCGGGCGTGCTGGCAGCGCTGCAGCAGCAAGGCGCATATGTACTCCAGGAGCAGGAGAAGCGGCAGGTGGAGGCGGTCATCTCTACAAACGGCGGCAGGAGCCTCAATCCGAAAGTTGTTGGCCAATCTCCGCAGAAGATAGCGGCAATGGCGGGAATCTCGATTCCCGACGGCACCCGGGTGCTGCTGGCGGAAGAGACGGAGGTCGGCTTGACGCATCCGTTTTCGATTGAAAAGCTTAGCCCCTTGCTGGCCTTTTATACAGTTGAAGATTGGCAGGAGGGCTGCAGGCGTTGTATGGAGTTATTGGAGCTCGGCGGGTTAGGCCATACGCTGGGCATTCACTGCGAGGATGAGCGTGTCATAGAAGCGTTTGG
>Ga0209566_100671_pt1 | contig 20383 bp, 18 predicted proteins | sample Araplavi_mTSA_r2_2_FD_184287 | JGI IMG/M metagenome (GOLD analysis project Ga0209566, IMG submission 184287) | Arabidopsis root microbial communities from North Carolina, USA - plate scrape CL_Cvi_mTSA_r2 (SPAdes) (version 2) | ecosystem: Host-associated > Plants > Roots > Endosphere | place...
CTGTTCGTCAAGGACCTTGTGGCATAAAAAATTAAGGAAACGACACTGTGTCGTCTAATTCTTTACTTTTCTTCATGAGCAACGAAATAACTACATCACATAATACTTGTTCTTCTCCCAGAAAGAATTGATTTAATTAATGCGATCATTTTGCGTAGGAATGCTTTCTTTTATACGATTTAAGTGGGATTGTTGGAGCCGTAATTGTAGGAATATGGTATGTAAAAAAGCATAAAATAGTGGTTGGCTTTTATCTTTACTTAAGGACAAAGCACAGAAGGATTCAATAACTATCCAATAAACAAAAGCAATATCAGTTCAAATAAAGACAAGTAAAAGAAGCAGCTGCTGAGACAGCTGCTTTTTTTAAGCTATAGGAGAGTTACGCTGGATTAATTGCCCACAAAAAGGAAATAAACTATGTTTATGCTTCAAATTAAACCCCAGATTACGACAACATTAATTAAGGAGAAAGATATGTTTTAGCAACACGCTTGTGATTCCTTAGAAAAATACATCCTGTACTCAGGACCAAGAATGCTATTCCACCTAACACGACGTATTCTATACCCATTTCTGCTATAATTAATCCCCCTATGGATGTGCCAATCGTAATCCCTAGGTTGCCGCAAGTCAGAAATAATCCATTTGCAAAATCCGGAGCTCCCGACGCGGCAGATGTAATCAGATATTGATTGATGTTATTCCCAATTGCAAATAATACGCCACAAACCAAAACAATGATAATAAATACAGATCCGTCTAACTTTCCAAATAAGAATGCTAAGATGTATACGATCCCCAACACGATTGGATAAAATAATACAGTTCTCCGTGCATCTTTCGTAAGTAATTTCCCTCCCATGATATTTCCAACAACGCTTGTCAAACCAAATAGGAATAACACGAGGCTTAAATTTTTTCCAGATATATGGATAATCGTTCCCAGATAATCAGCAAGGTAGCTATTAACCCCAGATCTTGCTGAACCAATGGTAACAACAGCAGCAATAGACAGCCAAATCATTGATCTCTTTAATACACTTATTTGTGCCCCGTAAGATAGTCTATCGTTTACTGGCATTGATGGTACCAACAGAAGTGTTGCAAGGAATGCTATAGCGTTAACAACCGCAAAAAATATCATCGCCATCTCTAAAGATGTTTCATTAGCAATAAAAGTAGCAATTGGAACACCGAGGACCATTCCTGCAGATACACCCAACATGACCTTAGATACAGCCTTAGGAGCCTCCTCCTTACTTACGGAGGCAGCAGCTAACGTCAAAGCCAATGAGCAATATATCGGATGAAAAAAGGCCGGGACTACACGAGCTATCAATGCAATCGTAAAGTTCGATGCAAATATTGAGACAACGTTTCCCAAAATGAAAATACCAAGTACAAGCAGCATCACTTTCTTGCGATTTATGCCTGAAAACAATAATGGCATCGTTGGACCTGAAATTGCGACTGCCAGAGCAAAGAGACCGACGAACAGACCCGCTTTGGATATACTTACATAGAAATGCTCAGCAATTAAGGGGAGTATACCTATCACACCCATTTCAGTATTTAAAATACCGAAAACACCTAAGGTCATAATCCAAACCAAACATCCATTTCTTTTAACCACTTTAATCCCCCTTAAATAATAATGTATAATAATACCCATATGTGTATTATTAGAGATTAGGGCGCGTTTCTGCAATTCTCATTAAATGCGGATTTGTGTAGTAATTCACAAATGGATTAAAATTGATGATTATTTTATGAAAGATTGGTGGCTATGACTAAGTTGGATCGAAGAATTCTCAAATCTCAGGAAGCCATAAAAAAAGCTGTAGTTGAATTGATGGCTGAAAAAGAATTTGACCGCATTACGATTCAGGACATTTCCGATAGAGCAAACGTCAGCCGAAAAACAATCTATCTGCATTACACGGATAAATTTGACTTATTGGATAAGCTGATCGAAGAGCATATCAATGAACTTCAAAAAATTTGCGATGAGGAATCTTCGAGCGAGGTAACTACGAGTTGGTTCGAATACTTTGAAAAAAACTATTCATTCTTTTCGGCGATGCTGGCTAGTAAAGGAGCTCCTTTCTTTCGTAGTAGATTTCTTAAATTTATTATCGAGGATATCCAAACTAACTGGGACATGCAGGAAGGAAAAGATCGTGGATTACGTGAGGACATCATGGTTCAGTTTTTCGCCCCAGCATACGTAGGTATTGTAGAATGGTGGTTTACGAACAGAATGCCTTATCCTCCTCATGTAATGAAGGAACAGGTGGGAATTATGTTAGAGAGCAATCTTTCTTAGAAAGAACGTCTGCATGCTTCATAAGATCTTGTCGCAAGCTGTAAGTTATGCATACTTTCAACAAAAAACTACAAGCACACTTGGACATCTATCAATCTAAAGAGCTTCCAATGAACTGGAGGTCTCTTTTGCTTTTTCCACGCTAACCTGCCAGTTACTTTAAAAGGAAAAACAGCAGCCGATCAGATGGCCGGCTGCCGCTGTGTCAATGTTTAACTATATTGTCCCGTTAGAATTCCTGTAAAACGAAAAATTTGCTATTTGAACAAAAACGAGCTCCTCAGTACGTGAGCCTGAGTGAGGAAACTGAATCATACCGAGGGAGCTCAATGAGTCAGTTAAATAGTATCCCTTTAATATTTGCTTCGAAGGCATCTACGTCCTTGGCAGAGTTATTACCCAACACGTTAGCCATTAACGTCCCATATTATCCAACGAACCTTTCATCGCTTGATACATTTTTTCTACGTATATGTCGATTTCGTCACGTGACATCCGCAGGCGATTCATGGACGAGCCATAGCCAATCTCTGGTTTACCTTCTTCAAGTCCCTGGAAAATTCCATCCGCGAATGCATCTAAAGGCTCTCCATTATTACGGGTGAAGGCAGTTTGAACTGCCGGCGGAGCCACTTCAATGACTTCTACAGATGCATCGGAAAGTTGGTGTCTTAGACTCATTGTAAAGGAATGTAGTGCCGCCTTTGTTGCTGAATAAATTGGGCTAAATGCTAGGCGGGTGAAGGCCAACCCAGACGTAACATTCACAATAGCCGTATCTTGCTTTGTGGTAAAATATGGTGCGAACAGCAGAGAAAGATGAACAGGTGCTTCAAAGTTGATCGCAATTTCACTGTTGTAATAGCTCCAATTCTCTTTTTCTTTCAACACATGAAACTGGTCCCCAATCCCCGCATTATTCATTAATACGTTGACGTCTGGATAATTCGTGGTCACCCAGTCAAACAACGCTGTACGCTCAGATTCAAGCCCAAGATCACTAACTCGAGTAATGAGACTTGGGAGCTTCTCCTTAGCGTCCTGCAGAACACTTTCACGTCGTCCGCAGACAATGACCGTATTGCCAGTTTTGATAAACCGCTCTGCAAAGGCTAGACCAATTCCAGAACCTCCGCCAGTGATCAGTATCGTGTTCCCTGAAAGTTTCATCAGAGTTTCCTCCTTGTTTTTTTAATTTATTGTGTCTAATCAAAGTCATCCATTAAATTTTAAAGTTTTGGGAGTCCAAGAATGATGCCAAACCCCTTATTAGAAACGTGTGGCAACTTCCTTAGCATGAGCAATTGACTCTTCTTTAATGGCTGGAGCTCGCTCTGATGATGCAGTTCCTTCAACAAAAATGGCCTCCATAGATTGAATCCCATAGAACTGCAAAATCTTTTTCAGATAGCTGTATCCCATTTCAACTTCAGCAAGAGGACCTTCCGAATAAACGGAACCGCTAGCTTGAATGTGCAAAGCTTTCTTACCGGACAACAGACCTTCAGGACCATTCTTGGTATATTTGAACGTCTTGCCCGGAATTGAAGTCGCATCCGTGTATGCTTTCAAAACCGGCGGGATCGAGAAATTCCACATGGGGGAAACATACACGTACTTATCGGCAGCCACGTATTGATTGACAATCACGTCAAGACGAGCTACTTTTGATTGCTCGGCTTCGGATAGTTGATTGAAAGACGAACCCGACCGAAGCTTTTCCCAGCCACGCAAAACATCTGCATCGAATTGCGGAATATTCTCTTTGTACAGATCCAAATAAACAACTTCATCTGTTGGATTAGCTTCACGGTACGCTTGTATAAATTCATTACCTACCGCGAGACTAAAAGATTCCTGAGGATCAAGGGGATGTGCGGTGATGTACATTACAGTTGCCATGAATCAAAACTTCCTTTCTGTAATAAAATTAAGTACACTTTCAAGACTGATCATATAATATGTACTTACTTATTTAAAGTAGGTACAATTATGTGGTATAGTATTAAAAAAGGTACTGTTACGGAGGTCAACGTATGCAAAAGAACCCTGTCCAATGTCAATTCGTTACGGCGCTGGATTCGATCGTCGGCAAGTGGAAGCCGATTATCCTTTATCATTTGCTCCAAGGCAAACCTCTGCGGTTCAATGAGCTAAGAAGATTGCTGCCCGATATCACGCAAAGGATGCTTACGCTCCATCTGCGCGAAATGGAGGAGGAAGAGCTCGTTAAACGAGTCATTTATCCGCAGATCCCGCCGAAAGTGGAATACTCCATCACGGAATACGGCATGAGCCTGTCTCCAATTCTGGAAGCCTTACATCAATGGGGAGCGGCCCATGTCGAGCGAAAGCAGCTCAATAAGGAGAATAATGAACAAACAGAAACAGACTAGCGTTCGAAATTACGCTAGTCCGAGGCAGAGAGACAACTGGCAGACAATGCCCCTCCCACCAAAACGGCGAAGGTACCGCATCGTTCTGTGATCCGAAAAAACTCTCAGAAGCCCGTTTGCGTAGACTTTACCGTTGAGCGCGGCCCTTCCCGAACCCATGCCGGTCAACGCGTTATTGAAGGCTCCTTCGAGATTTCCCCAAAACTTGCCTTTACCTGTGATACGGTTTACCACGAATGATCTTCAACTATCCTCCGCTAGCACAACGCGGCCACCGATTCAAGCCGGCAGCCGCGATGAGGTTATTTATTGAGCTATCGTGTCCGTTAGCGCAACTCGCGACCGCTTAGAATGCAATCAAGAATTTGTGGATTAAATAGAAATAAATAAAAGAGTATTATTTCGTTCAACGAATAACTTTGAACGAGGAATCCTTAGAGGATTGGATTAAAACCCCATTATCGGACGTTAGTATGCGCGAGATAGGGTCCGTTACTTCAAGCATTAAGCTGCCTGATCCGTTAAGCAGGACAAGCCCGTTATCATTGTTTTCGCTAAGCTTGCATACGAGTCGCCAATTCAACACTTGTACGTCGACGACAGGCGTTGTCCATACGAGTGGATCTTCCCCGTTCAAATCTGCTTTATAAAGATCATATAAGTTACCTTCCTTCTTAGTTGTGTAGAATACGTTGCCGTTGATGCTGTCAAACCATGACACAGCGTGGTCAGACAGTTTTATTTCGCCTGTCCCATCCAGCGTAGACGAATATAATGCATTGTCTTTGTCTTTTACATAATATAGCTTGTTATTGATAATTCGGAACCAGTTGACACTTGTGTCGAGGATCATAGTGCTATTGTTCGTTTTCAGATTGATTTTGTAAATTTTATTTACATCGGATTGGACGTGTGATGCTAGCACGTAAACATCGTCTCCGATTACGGATGTCGAGGAAGTATTTGCAACGTTTTCAACATCTCCGCTGTACGTGACATGAGATCCGTATAACACACCTGAATCTCCGACACTCTTACGGCTTGTTCCATTCAGCCCTGGTGGTAACAGATACAAGTTGCCTCTTTCGTATGCCGCAGCGCCTTTAGGAACAATCAACATGCCGTCAGGCGTGTCGCTAAAGTCCAAATATCCTGAGAGTATCAACTCAGCTTTCCCGTCGTCACTGATTTTCACGAACTTGTCGCTACCCGTTACACCTCCTCCAAGGTGATAGGTAAACCACAGCGTGTTGCCACGGATTTGAAAGGATACTACCTTTGGCATCCTATCTGTGGTTCCGAAGTTATACGAATAAATCTCTTCCTCGTCGGACGGCTTCTCCACAGGTGCCCTATATACATGGTTCGTCGTGTCTGTTGTCTCGACAAAATAATAATATCCCTTGAAAAGGGCGACATCATTTTTAACTGCATATGCTGGCAGATCAACATTATTCATCTGCGGGTTATGGGACATGATGCTAAGTCCGCTGGTATTGTCCCAATTGTAATCCCATCCGAAATCGTCATGCGCGAAGCGCCATGTCATAGGGAAATACGTAACGTTTCGGAAGCTTAACAAGGGATACTTTTCTTTTGTGTTGTCAATTTCCTTGCCGTTAATCGTAACAGTCGATGCAGGCACCTCGGCTTCGTAGCTAGCCGCATTACGATGATCTGAATTATATGGCACATATGAGGAAGTCACCTGGTTTTGCTTAATGTTCAGACCTTCATCTTGTGACCAATTCGCTTCCAACCCAAGCAGTCTAGTATCATACCACGTCATCGGAAAGTAAGTGATATCGCGATAAACCAAGAGCGGGTATTCACGGTACTGATTTTCAACCTTATGACCGTTCAAGTTTACCTCGAAGTCTGGCAGCGTAACCCTCACACTACCATCTGCAGCTAGAGCGCTCCCCGCAGGCATCACTAAACTTATGCATAATGAAAAAACAACCGAATATCCAAATAATTTTGTTCTCATCTCTGGTTCATCTCCTCTCGCATAACTAGACGCGAGACAATTGTAAAAAGTTTCTATTTATTTGATATTAGCTTTAAAGTTAAGTGATTTAGCTTATCGATAATCGATCAGTAAAAATGTAAATTCCTTAGACATTAAACAACGAATTGATAAACCCCCTGGCTGTTGTGTGCCGCTAGGGAATTTGGTTGTCCGTTACTTGAACGAATAAAAATGGAGCTGCCGCGAGGCAACTCCTGTACTATTGTATCTGTTAGTTTAATAATAATGAATTGACCATTCGTCAAAAAAAGAACGGAATCGACACCACAATTGGTTCGATCAACTCATGTTCATTATATATTCTGTCACTTACAATTTATTAGAACTGCAATTTTTCTTAAATTGAAGGAGGGCTTTTATGAAGCGTAAGTGGACAACCCTAGTTGTATCCGGTATCTTCGCTCTCTCAACGCTAATGGGTGGCGGAATATCTGTGATGGCAGCATCGAAGAGCAGCACAGGTGGAACAGCAGTTTCAGCCAAAACGTATGTAATTGCATTCTCGAACCAACTTCCGACTGGTTATGCAGCAATGATTCAAGCGGCAGGCGGGCAGGTTGTTCGGGCCATTCCTGAGATCGGTGGATTGGAGGTACGTTCGTCTAGCACCGAATTTGTGACAAACTTGCAGTCAGTCAAGGATATTGCTGCTGCCAACGTTCAGATGGTACATAAGCTTAGCGATGGTACAGTAGATCCTTCGGCTGCTGACGGTCAGCCTGTTACAGATATCCCCCAGCCAGAAGTAACGAACAGCTACTGGAATTATCAGTGGGACATTAAGAAAGTTACGAATAACGGAGCTTCGTTTGCCATTGAAACTGGCGGTACTGACGGCACGCATAAGGCAGTTGTTGGCATTATCGACAGCGGGATTGATGCCAATCATCCCGACTTAAAAGCTAACTTCCTCGGCGGCATGAACTTTGTACCCGCAGGAACAGATGCCAGTGAAACCGGTGATCCTAACGATCTACTAGACCGAGAAGGACACGGAACGCATGTAGCAGGATCGATTGCTGGGAACGGCAAAATCAAAGGGGTCGGCCCGAATCTTGGCATCCGATCCTACCGCGTATTTCCTGGTGGACAAGGTGCGCCTACGGCTTGGATTGTAGCTGCTATCATTCAGGCAGCGAATGATAAGGTTGACGTCATTAACATGTCGATCGGCGGTTTTGACTCCCAAAAGTATTATATAGATGGAACCAAATACTCGGATATTGCTGACATTTTGCTTTGGAAGCGTGCCATTCAATATGCTGTAAACCATAATGTTACGGTGGTAACGGCAGCAGGTAATGAAGGTCTCAACCTCCGAGATAACAAAGCGATGACCGATTATCTAAATGCTACATACGGTTCCCCTGGTGTTGTATTTAAAGGGAAAACAACAGAAACACCTGGACAAATCAATGGTGTCATCAATGTTTCATCCTCGAACATGTGGTCGACGAACAGTATCGCATTTTACTCCAATTATGGGTTAAATCAAATTGATGTAGCAGCACCAGGCGGCGATAATGGGCCCAAATATGCTGAAACACTGGATTTGAACCAAAGGGATTTCCACTATCGCGCGCTAAGCACATGGCCTACCTATTTGCCTTCGTACTTCACTTCAAACCTGCATGGCTACGCACTGCTCCACGGTACATCCATGGCAGCCCCGAAAGTGGCTGGTATTGCAGGCGTCATTAAAGCAGCACATCCAGAATTGAACCCTGCTCAAGTAGCAGCGTTAATCAAAAAAACGGCGATCGATTACGGCACAAACGGTAATGATGCCTTTTATGGTGCAGGTGAAGCAAATGTGTACAATGCACTAGTCAAATAGTTCATGATCAAACAAGCCCTGTGCCAAAACGGCACTGGGCTTGTTTGATCATGGTTTACTATAGTATCTTCGTTACTGCCCTTTATTTGAATGAAAACAGGGAACATATCCGGATCACGTTCATCAGTATTCCTTTGCTCCCGGTTGAATCTCCCCAATAGGATTGTTTTGGGTACTTTCTCAAAGATTCAATATTCGTTCCTCCTTCAAAGTCGGGGTCTTTGTTCTTTGAACTATAGTGTCCCATTAGCGTAGTCCACTAAAAAGCAAATTCCTTCTCGTTATTTTCCAAATCAAGATATCTAATTCTGTTGGAATCTTTCCAGTTATCCCAATTTATTATGCTGTCAACTTCACATTCATAGGATTAGAAAAATCATAAAAAATAAGTTCTAATACTAAGATGGGCGGTATACGAAAGCCGCCACTGAAGCCAAAGCTAAAGCCGATGCAGAAGAAAAAAAGAAAGCCGATGATGACGCAAAGGCTAAAGAAGTAACAGAGAAATACATACCCGGAATTTTATCCGCTGACATTAAAGTGAATCTGGAAAAGTATATAAAAATGAAATTTAGTGGACCTAAAAGCGGAAACACGGAATCCAGCGATCTAGGCCAGGTAGTCGATCCAGACACCAATGTTACAATGTCTGCTAATATTCAAGGAGACTTACAGCAACATATACGCGCTATAGATTTTTCTGCTTATGGTAATGATAAAAATGGTGTTGATACAACCGCATCGTATTAATTCAGTTATGTGGCCAGTCTACCTTACGAAGGTTCCGACCCTGCAAAAACGAAAAAGTGGGCTGAGAAAACTGTTAAGCTAGCAACTAAAGAGGGTGACATAAAGTAAACTGTAATTGGCGGAGTTAAATTTGAAATATTCGGTAACAAAACATCTCTAACTATGACAATAAAAAGAGTAAGCACTGCTGTTGGTTCTTCTGCCTCGTCGAATGAATTAACGAACGATGAAATAAATGCAGCTCTTCAGAAACTCGGACAATAAAGATGAAAAGCCCCGGCAGCATTCGGGGCTTCTTCTTATATTTTTTTAGAGCTACAGATCTCGCGCTCAATTTCCCTTCACTTTTTTCAAGGGTATAACCACAATACTTTCCCAATTATTCGCATTCGCTGCCTAAGGATGCAAGAACTACGACATAGCCAGACGGTGTATAGCCCTAAAACCAATCCAAGAATTACTCAAGAATCCTTATTGCCAAAGTACAAGCTAATTTTTCGAATCCCAGAGATTTTGCAATAGCTACTGACGAACCATTAGACATTAAAGTTTGATAATGCATTGTGAAACCATCTTCTAACCCTTTCCTAGTTAAAGCACTTACAACTGCTTTGGCGTGTCCTTTACCTCGATAATCTGGGTGACTTAAAATACCTACGCTAAGAAAACCAGATTCCTCTACTCTCCAAGAACCTGCTGCTACAATTCTTTCATCAGATATCCTTGCTAGTATTGGTTGTCTATTGATTTCTATGGAGCTATGCTCCCATTCTGTTTCAGAGCAAGATTTACGTAAATCATAAAGTAGAGATAGTTGATTTGAAGTTACAAGTTCTACAACTTCAAGGGAAGATGCTTCAAGAAATGAAGCCCTATCAATGTATCCCTGAAATGCAGGACCAATAACTTTGTATTTACCTACATCAATTGACTTAACAAGAAAATTCGCATCAAAAGTTTCCATTGGATGTCTACCACTGATCGCCCTATTTATATATGAGGTATACTTAGTGGGAGACGATATAATGTTTGTCGTTCCATTAAAAAAGCAATAAATACCATTATATCCTTTCAAAGACTTGGAGTGTTCACGAACTATGACGTTCGGCATAGTCATTGATGAAATATCACAATCAAATCGCTCTGCCCAATCCTTATATACTTTAAATCTGGTTTCTTCATCCAACTAACACACCCCTCCTTTGTGTTTTGGAACTGTATTATTTATACATACGCAATGAAGTGTTCATGATTGCACAAATAAACAAATCTGCCAGTTAGCGTAACGAAGCTGCCGATTCATGCCGGCAGCCTCCTCATAGTCGTTGATTGAACTATAGTTCCCCGTTTGCTTAATGAGATCATATATGTTATTAACAATTTGAAGGCGTTCATCCAGCTCAGCACCCACACTACCTTTTAATGCGGCACGATTTCGAAACCAATTTGAAAAAAATTGTTTCTTTTCAAATTCGTTCCCTACATAGATAATAGGTATGCTGAGTCCGTTACATCTTCTTTTTGACCTCTCATCACATATCTCCCCCAATTGGAGTTGTTTATGTGTTTACTATACCATTGCTACAAATATAATTAATCAAGCTTAGGTTTGGACTCCGATTCAGTCTTGGGACTGACATTACTTCATTAAACTGCCAGTTAGCTAATAAAAATTTTTAAACGAAAAAGACACAATCTTTTGATGAGATTGTGCCTTTTTTTTCTGTCCGATTTCTCGGACAGGGTGATGGAGGTGAGGGGAGTACCTAGAACGTACATATCATTAGGTTCCCCCTTTACACTCTAATTTGTGCTTGTTCTTAGCACTAATTTACAAGTGTTTTGCCAGAATATTTTTGCCTATGACTCATTGTTATTAAAACTAACGTTTTCCCGACACCATCCATGCATCCTATGTTGCACCACAGAGCATAAAAGTTCGTTCTTTCATGGTAGTTTAACTAATAAATTTAACAACCGTCTAATCAGCGTGTCGTTTGAGCCATCGAGTAAACTTAAAGTTCCAAAAAACAATAAGTAGCAATACCGGATAGCTCAAAGCAGAATACCACAACTTCCATGATATATAGTAAAAGAAACCTGATTTTAATGCAGCGACTTCATAAACAAGGCAAAATGCTGTCCACCCCAATATATATATACATTGGCGATTCTTTTTCCTTTGGAATGGATAGTAATTTATAAAAATTGAATTTACAGGGGGATATAAAAAGATCGGGAGAAATCCTGTCCATTGAATTCCAGGTGCAATATATCCGAACAGGTTAAGCTTTAAATCCAGAGTCATGTCAGAAAAAGTCTCCAAAAGAAGTGACAATAACACGATGGACCAAATATCAAGCCAGGAAATACGTTTTGGCATAAAGATCGCGATTGCGTAAAATACGACGAGAGACGCAATGAGAAATAACAATTATAATCCCACCAATTATTAAAATACAAACAGTATTCATCCTCAGTTTTTTGCCATGTATCCTGAATATAATTCTTTTTGGCATTGCAGTTACCCTTATTTTGCCGTGAACTTGAGACAGTTTCCGGTTTAATCGGGCTCTCCCTTGATATTGCATTAACCTCTTCCGAGAGTTTATCCCATCACTGATACCAGTGATGCCTCATCGTTCTAAAGCAGCCTTTTTTCCAGTTTCCTTACCCATTGAAAATACGCTATTAAGATCAACATAAGGACGGGGTTAATTATTAACGAATGCCATATTGTCCACCAACCATAGTTAAAATATCCCCACGGTCTCGGGAACAAAGTCAATAACTCGTATAGCCCTACGCCTAAGTCTTTTCATTTATCTTTGCCCATTTTGTTGCATAACAAACTTTTGAAATATTCCACCCTTTTGTTTAATAAACATGTTTTAAATGTAAAAAGCACAACCTCATGTTTTCGATGAGATTGTGCCTTTTTTCTGTCCGATTTCTCAAAGGTCGCCCCCTTAGCTTCTTTACATTCCACGATGAAGGACATCCAGGTTTTCCCTTCGAATCAGGCGACATTGCTTATTAATGAAGCTGGAACAGCTGCCGCGGCAATTTGCTCCTTGTTTATTGTGCTATCTTGTCAGATACCGGGCTGGTCGCGAGAGGCATAGGTGTATCGTTCCTGCCGAATACGGGATTTAACAAAACGAAAATTGCTCAAGTTCGGCTGTATAAGCCAAATGTCAACGCAGTATTGAAACCTTGCTATGATTGACGGGCGATATTGATCTCCAATAGCCCTGAAATTCAAGCAATTCATTGACGAATTGTTTTTGATTTGAATACTATTTACTGGCTCATGCGTAGAATTTCCACGATGTCTTTCTGTTCAAGCTTCTTGAATTGGCCGATCGGGCCGAAGCGGACAGCTTTCTCAGCCATGTTGTTAAAGTTCTCGTCCCCAACGCCAACGTCTGCAAGTGTTGCTGGAGCACCGATGCGGTTAAAGAAATCGCGCGTTGCTTGAATTCCGGCTAACGCCACTTCTTCTTCCGTTTTTCCAGTCGGATCGATGTCCCATACTCGGATTGCGAATTGAACAAAACGATCGATCCGTTCGCGGTATACGTATTTCATCCAGTTTGGGAAGATGATTGCAAGTCCTGCACCATGGGCGATATCATAGATCGCGCTCACTTCGTGTTCAATGAGGTGGCTTCCCCAGTCCCCTGTCATGCCCACGCTGATCATCCCGGCGTTCCAAGCGTACGTCCCGCACAGCATCAAGTTGGCGCGTGAGCTGTAGTCTTCCGGATTCAACAGCACTTTATCCACGTTTTCAATGACAGTTTTTATAATCGATTCACAGAAACGTTCCTGAAGGGGTGTGTCTGTAGTCAGGCTAAAGTATTGTTCGAACGCGTGGGACATCATGTCAACGGATCCATTAATCGTCTGATCGATAGGAACCGTATAAGTCAGAATCGGGTCAAGAATTGAAAAAGCTGGAAAAGTATGCACACTTCTAAACACTCTTTTCAAGTTTTCTTCCCAGTTCGTGATCACCGTCGCACCATTCATCTCGCTGGCCGTCGCACTAATTGTCAGCACGGTACCGATCGGGAGCGCAGATTCCGGTACGGCTTTCTGCATGTAGAAATCCCATACATCGCCTTCAAATGGTACGCCGCAGGCTACCGCTTTCGCAGCGTCAATAACGCTCCCTCCACCTACGGCGAGTACAAGCTCCACACTGTTCTTACGACAAATGTCAATGCCTTTGCGTACCGTTGTCAAACGGGGGTTGGGTTCGACTCCGCCGAGCTCATGCACCTCGATACCTTTGGCGGACAATTGGCTCATCACTCTGTTGTAGAGTCCCGTTCGTTTCATGCTACCGCCACCGTACATAAGCAACACGTTTTTGGCGTAACCTGCAACTTCATTACCTAGTTGATCAACCGTCCCTTGGCCAAAAATGATTTTCGTCGGATTTACAAATTGGAAGTTATTCATCTTAAATAGCTCCTGTCATGAATCAGATTTTCGGGATAGGTGTCGTGCAGTCAAGTGTGTAGCGACGCACTTCTCCCCTTACTCCATGTTTATAATGGATCGGTTTCAAATCTTGATACCAAACATGGTTTCCTATGACTCACACTATAGTACTTGATAGATCTATAGCTCGTTTCTTCATTTGCATAGTGAACTTCATTAATATTTGAACAACAATATAGTCATTCTTACCTTAGGTTACTAGTTTACTCATCACCATGATAGTCTCTTCAATTGCCACTGTGAGATCGCTGTGATGAAATCCATTTGCTTGCGAGTATTCCCAGCCAAATACCTTGCCGCAAAGTCGACTCGAGCTGCTTATTCAGCATATTTAGCAGTTTGTATCTCGTTAATTCATCCTCGATGTACTCCGTAAACGGCTTCATGATGAAATAATCGCATTGTTGATCAGCGTGTCGAGGTGGCCGCATTTCGCCAATGTTTGGTCGACTAAATGCTGTGCGACTTTAGGCTCCACATCGTCGTCAGCCACGATATGAACGTGCTTGCCTCTCGGATCGATATCCTTCGTGGCATCCGCTAGGGCTTGTTCACGGCGGTTGTTAATGATAATATTTGGTCCCGCGCTTCACTAATTTGACTGCCATTGCTTTACCAAGTCCTCTGCTCGCAAGTGTTTTTCCTTCATTGGTCATTTTATTATTGTTGTCCAAAACTGATTTTCAATGCTGTTACAATGGGGACGGTACGTTTAACCTGATGCTCTGCCGCACCGCGTGCATCTTCTTTAATCCATCGTCTTGATCGATGGTTACGCTTGTACGGTAAGGATTGCCTTCGACCGTGAAGATTGCCTGATCCATGAAGCCAGGCGCAGCGACGATAGCGCCCCAGTGGTACATAGACGTGTACAGCTGCAGAATCGTTTGCTCTTGTCTCGCATTCGGATTTGTAGCGGATGTCAAAGCGCACACACTTTGTTTACTGTGCTCAATCCAAACTAATGGTTAAGCGTCTTCTTTGTTCTTGATAGTTTATGTTACTATATTTTATCCATCAGTAATAATACACAATACTGATGATACATATCTCTAATCTAGATATCTAAATAATTAAATAAAAGCTCTATGACAAGACTGACATCTAGGTAGAAATGAAAGTTATAATAAAGAATTACGGAAAAATATCGTAACAATATTTAAAACAAATGGAGTTACTAATTAATTGAAAAGTTCAAAAACCATCTTCAAATATACTAACGATGGTTCTTGTCGGAAATGGGATTAAGGTAAACACTTCCTTAACAGCAGCAGGTTTTTTTCACCTGTCTACCACTAGGGGAGCATATCATCTGAATGACCGGCTGCCTTCGTTTTAACCATAGACCGGTTAACGGTTTCATTTGAAGTTTCATCTAGGAAGAGCGATCCTAAATCGCATCGCACAAAGCTTATTTCCGGCTAGTTTGATGAGTGTGCAACGATCATACCAAACTTAAGCTGTAATAAGTGTGATAAGATCAGGCAAACATTTGAGAATATTGTTATAACTATAGCTGTGTATTCTATTGCATAATGAGGAGGCTCAAGCCAATAACATCAGGAAAAAACGGAGGAGATATACTGCTTTAATAGCTGAAGTCACTTTCAAGGTCGGTTATGAACGCCATTCACAATTCAGTCGTGAATATACCAGGATGTTCGGTTTATCGCCTATTCGTATGATTAGGTATGTAATGATTTTGGCACTTATAAATGGTTTAAGTACCTTTATTAACAAATGGAGGTGGTAAAGCAATGTTGTACGAGCTGCGAGTGTGCCATGTGAATCCTGGCAAGATGCAGGCAATTCAAGATAGGTTCAAAGATCATGGTATTGAGTTCTTTATGAAGCATGGTATGAAAGTTACGCAATTTGGGGGAGATATTGATGAGGCAAGCAATCGTCTTTATTTCATTGTTGAGCATGCCAATTTGGAAATGCGCAACTTCAACTATGATCGTTTCCACAACGATCCTGAATGGATTGAAATAAAACGAATTACAGAACTTGACGGACCTCTAGTAAGCAAAATTGAGAGTTTTTTAATGAAAGATGTTTCGTTTTTCCAGAATAAGTAGTGCTATTTATATAAAAATGAATTGCGCAAATCGAAGCCGCCTACCTAGATTCGCAGACAGCTAGCGATTCCGCATTCAGCAATGCTGGCCTAATTTCCATTCAGCTGATGATCACTGCAAAAGCGATGGGCTATGATACATGCCCTATGGGTCGATTTGACAAAACACAATTTGTTGAAGCTCACAGATATGGTGTAATTGGCTTCGAAAGCTTGCAAACACAAATAATCATTCCTTGGAGGGAAACAAATATGAGCACACAAGTACAAACATCTGTATTAAATCTACTGGAAGAACGTCATTCTGTTCGAGACTACGAAGTCGGACACAAATTGCCGAAAGCTGATCTCGAGAAATTATTAACCACAGCAGCTACTGCACCATCGGCTTGGAATTTGCAACACTGGAAACTTCTCGTAATCGAAGACGAAGCACAAAAAGAAAAACTGCTTCCAATCGCTTATGGTCAACAGCAAATTACACAAAGCTCTGTCGTCATTGCGGTGCTTGGTGATCTCGAAGCGAACAAAAACGCTGAGATCGTACACGGCGCAGCAGTTGCGGCCGGCATGATGCCAAAGGAATTAAAAGACGGCATGGCTGCGCAAATCGAAGCCGCCTACCAAGATCCGCAGACAGCTCGCGATTCCGCATACAGCAATGCTGGCCTAATTTCCATGCAGCTGATGATCACTGCAAAAGCGATGGGCTATGATACATGTCCAATGGGTGGCTTCGATAAAACACAATTTGTTGAAGCATTCAATGTTCCAGCACGTTATGCACCAGTGATGTTAGTAACCGTTGGACTTGCCACTAAGCCTGGGCACCCATCCAACCGACTTGCTTTGGATCAATTTACAGTATCCAATTCGTTTTAATAGCAATAAATAGACATAAGAGCACAACTCTCATTCATGAGAGTCGTGCTCTTATTTAATTGAGGTGAAAAACCATGATATCTACTAGGCAAAGTTGGCTAGCACTGTTAGCTCTCGCTGTCGTACATTTGCCATTGGCACGACTGAATTCATAAGCTAAGGATTACTGCCCCTTATATCAAATGACTTACGAGTATCTATTACTGTTGCAGGTCTAACGGTCACACTTTATGCACTCGGTGTAAAGTTCGGTGCTCCGATCCTTACACTTGCTGTTCCTTGCCCGTATTTTCTCCGCATTTTCACACGCGTATTTATGTCGATCAGTTCGACTATCCCAGCTGATCTTGTGACTGAACATCTTCCGGTGTATGAAAGTTCCAATTAATAACGAATTTGTATAGGTAAATCTTCAAAATTGCTGTAATTCGCAATGTTCCAACCGATTGAGCCGGCTCGTTAATACGGTAAAGGAACTGTACATTCAGTCTTTGGTTGACTAAAAGGACAGTCCCTTCTTCTAGACTATACTCAGACAACAGGTATCTAGGTGCCTGACATTCCCTTATCCAAGGATACAACGGATCCGGCTTCGAGCACGCTTTCAACAACTTCGCTCGTAAACTTCCATGTCGAGCAATGGGGATAAATCGCGGACAGATCAACTTCGAAAGATCGAGTTGCTGATCCCAGATTCGTCAGACGGAAGGCATTCTCTTCGTACTCGTAGCTCATCTTGAATCCATCCTGCTCAAGAACAACCTTGCCGGTATTCATTAATCGAGGAGAGATTTGCAGGTCCGCCTCGAACGTCTGTCGAATGCCCAGATACTCATGGATCAGAACCCATGAATACACACAAGGGTATTCGTAATAATGCGCTGCACCATGCCAATCTTTATCATCGATATAATAAACATAGTTCATGTCATAACGCTCGCCCATGACGTAGCCTTCTTTTGCTGCCTGCTCTGCCACGCGCATCAGCTGCCCTAGCAATACCTTGCCGTTTTTCTTCCATGTCCAGTACGCTTCATCCCAGCACCAATATCGACCCGCCGCACATAAATCGTACGGTCCGCCATCACCGATCTCGGCATCCGTATACTGATCGATATGAGCCGCAAGAAAAGTAGGAAATCGCTGGAATTGATCCATATGTTCGTCCACAAGCGCGAAAAACTCTCTTCTTGTTCCTTCGATGTGTATCCGAAAAGAACTGGCAGGATATTAGCAAGCAAATGAATATGATCATGCGCCGCGCCGCTCCGGTCCACCCAATCAACGAAACGATTATTCGTCTCGTCCCAGTAGCCCATCGGCAGAGGTTTCGCCAGGCTACTTCCAAGAAGAGCGGCAACTCTTTTATAATGTGCTTCCTTCTCGTCTCGGCCCAAGCGATGCTCGAGCTCAGACAGTAGGTTAAAGGAATGAGCGGCAAGTGCTGTAGCAAACGTCTCACGGCCATCCTTGATGACCTGGTCATCGTAATAAACATCGGACCAAAGCCTGCCATACCGATCCATTTGATCTTCGATGCAGGAAGCGGCGCCTTCCAGTGCTTCAATATGGAGGCGCAGCCAATCCATATCTTTCGTAGCAGCGGTATAGAGCCAAGCCGATTCCAATACTTCTACATTGCCCGTAATCAGGAACATAACCGCGTTGGTCGAACCGTCGAGACTGCTGCGGCGAACGTGATATTCCCTGTCCCCGTTTGGCTGGATCGCGCATGGATCTCGCCATAGTCCTTCGGGATCTTCCTTCATCAGCTTGATTTGCAGCTCGTCATCCGACGGACGACGTTATAATCCAGCTCATTGCCCCAGCTCATGCGCCCTTTGATCTGAAATTCGTGATCCACGTCGGGGTAGGTACCGCTGTACTTTGATTGCAGCGTGCTGAGAACATAACCTTCCGATATTGGATAGTTCAAAGCGCGCGTGCGTTCAATAACCGACGGCAGCATGGTCCCCCAGTAGAGAGAAGCAAGGGTATGTGCCAGCTTCTCGCCATGCTCGAACTCCAACTGAAACCTTTTGCCAAAACTATCGGCTTGAGGTCGGCTTTCGTAAGCAATCAGTTCGTATGTTTCCGCGTTCACCTGGACGATGATCGACTTTTGGTCGTGAGTCAATTGGATCTCCCCATCTGCCTTGATTAGCCAGGAATGGTCGGGGGAGTCCGGATCAGCCAGCAGCACCCATGCGTAATCCGTGCCCGCAATGGCTTTATTTTCTTTATCCATGGGCAGAATGTACCATTGGTTATTCCGGTCAAGCACAAAAGAAGGGCCTGTCTTCAGCTCTAATTCAATTGGTCCTTCCCCGTGAGCCGTAAGCCTCCACGATCCTTCATTCATCTTCTCGTTTATTGCGCGAATACGCTTCAAGAATCAAAAATTAAATTAATTTTTTTTCGAACTAAACCTTTATCACCATAAAGACCAAGAAGGACAATCTCATGAATGCTGAGCCAATCACCTGTTATTGAACTCACAATTTGCTCAATCGAGAAGAACTTTCTGTACTAGGGTAAAGCAACGCACTCTAAGTCATGCTGAATAATCAATTCCAATTGTTCGATATCTGTATCATTATTAATTGTATACCAAGTATCACTTCTATTTTTCAGAACACCTGTTCTTTTTCTTATTACGCAATGGATTTCTTTTGGGAATGTAGGCGAGTGTTCTTGATAAACAAATTTATATGGCTTTCCAACAAAAATACCGAGATTAAAAGTAAACCTAATTTCGTCCTGATTGTTATAAAGGCTTGACTGAAGGTTGAAACACCATCCGAATTCTTCGAAGCCCTTATACCAATTTTTCCCTTGCTTTTTGAAACTATTCGCATCAAAAAAAGGTTGAACTTCATTTAGAGATTCTTCAGTATTCATGAAACAAGGGACAGTCGCCGGTTTTAGCGTCTGTCCCTTGTTATTGCATTAACGTTCACCGTTAGCCATCCATGCATCCTCTTGGTTTTACAAACGATCGATCATAAGTCATCCTAAGTCCAGAAATAGCGTAACTAAGAAATGGCAAGAATGAACCTTCGACTAGGCACATGCATAGGATGAAAAGTAATAATTATGATAATGATTTTCGGAGGTCATGTTAATGAGTTTTCAATATCCAGCAACTCAACAACAAGTTCTGTATCAAGCCGACCCAAACGTGGTAACCACTTTAAAATCAGTTCGAGATTGTGTACATCAGATTTGCAGCACGCATGTGAATAGACTAGTTCGTGTTCAGACCTTAGACGGTCATACGTACGAAGGTGTTATTGTAAAATGTGAAAGTGGCCATGTTTATTTAAAAGTTTCAAATCCACATGGAAATCGTGCCTTTTTCGGTCCAGGTTTTGGCCCTGGTTTTGGCCCTGGTTTTGGCCCTGGTTTTGGCCCTGGTTTTGGCCCTGGTTTTGGTCCAGGTTTTGGCCCTGGTTTTGGTCCTCCATTTTATGGACCTAGTGATGAGACGATTCTTATCTTAGTATTATTCGAATTACTTGTCATTACTTTATTGTATATTTAAAATTATTTCTAGCTTCTAGTA
>Ga0209566_100672_pt1 | contig 20360 bp, 21 predicted proteins | sample Araplavi_mTSA_r2_2_FD_184287 | JGI IMG/M metagenome (GOLD analysis project Ga0209566, IMG submission 184287) | Arabidopsis root microbial communities from North Carolina, USA - plate scrape CL_Cvi_mTSA_r2 (SPAdes) (version 2) | ecosystem: Host-associated > Plants > Roots > Endosphere | place...
TACAGTTGGATCAGAGCGGCATTTCGATTTTTGAAATAAAAGAAGATCAAGTGTTCTCAAGGACGAAAATCGCACGGGGTCATCACATTTTCTCGCAAGCCAATTCTTTAGCCGTGGCCGTTATTGACGATCCGATCGCGCTAACCGCATCGGCGGATATCCGTTTTATCCGCTCCGTCAAACTTGGAGAAAAATGCATTGCCAAAGCCTATGTACGTTCCGTTTCAAAAGGAAAAGCTAGAGTGGAAGTGTTTTCGTATGTTGGCGAAGAAGTCGTATTCCGGGGCAACTTTGTAATCTTTCATTCCAAGAAAGAGCAACACCAAGTTGACAATTCCATCTGATCCTATAGATGAGATTGCAACCAGATAAGGAGGACAGGCTGCATGCGGATCGCGATTGATGCGATGGGCGGTGATCACGCGCCTAAAGAAGCAGTGGAAGGTGCGCTTGCCGCAGCTAGAGAGTGGACGGACATTGAAGTCATTTTAGTTGGAAACTCAGCTGCGATTGAAGCACACCTGCAGAATAAACCGGCGAATCTGACGATTCGTCACGCGGAGGAAGTCATAGAAGCCGATGATGAGCCTGTGAAAGCGGTACGCCGTAAGAAAGACGCTTCCATGGTCGTAGCCGGCAGACTGGTCAAGGACAAGGAAGCGGACGCGATGATTTCCGCGGGCAATACCGGCGCCTTGATGACAACCGGGCTGCTGATCGTCGGACGGATTTCAGGGATTGAGCGTCCGGCGTTAGCGCCGATGCTGCCGACGATCGATGGCAGCGGCGTGCTCGCGCTCGACCTTGGCGCCAATATGGACGCCAGCGCCGAGCATTTGCGGCAGTATGCCATTATGGGCAGCATTTACCGCAACAAGGTGCACGGCGTGTCCAAGCCGCGCGTCGGCTTGTTAAATGTCGGCACCGAAGCGATGAAAGGCAATGAGCTGACCAAGGCAGCATTTCCGCTGCTCGAGGAAGCGCCGATTCATTTTATCGGCAACGTAGAGTCGCGCGAAGTGCTGCGCGCCGAGTGCGATATTATTGTCTGCGACGGGTTCGCCGGCAATATTATGCTCAAATCGCTTGAGGGTGCGGCATCTGTCTTTTTCTCCGTGTTAAAGACAGAATTCACGAAGACGTGGTATTCGAAATTGGCCGCGGCGATTCTAAGACCGGGACTGATGAACTTTCGCAAGAAATTCGATTATAAAGAGCACGGGGCTGCTCCGCTGCTGGGCCTTCAAGGGCTCGTGCTGAAGTGTCACGGCTCCTCGGACGCCAATGCTTTCAAAAATGCCGTCCGCCAGGCGAGAATCGCGCTGCAGAACGATTTAGTAGGCGCGATATCTGCGGAAATCAACCACGGGAAGTGAGAGATAACAACATGAATCTTATACCGGTTGGGGTACTCGGAGCGGGCAAATATGTGCCTGAGCGCATTTTGACCAATCAAGAACTAGAAACGATGGTGGAGACCAACGATGAGTGGATCGTCACCCGCACAGGCATCCGCGAGCGGAGAATCGCTTCTGAGCAGCAAGCCACTTCGGACCTGTGTTACGAAGCGGCGCGGATCGCGCTCGATAACGCGGGCATCACGGCGGAGCAGCTCGATTTGATCGTCGTAGCAACAATTACGCCGGACATGTCGTTCCCTTCCACAGCGTGCATTCTGCAAGATAAGCTTGGCGCCAAACGCGCCGCGGCTTATGATTTATCCGCAGCTTGCTCCGGATTTGTGTACGGTCTCGCAAACGCATCGAACTTTATTGCAACTGGCACTTATAAATATGCGCTTATCATTGGCGCGGACTCCTTGTCCAAGATTACCGATTATACCGACCGCAACACTTGCATTCTATTTGGTGACGGAGCGGGAGCTGTCGTCATCGGGCAAGTGCCGGAAGACCGCGGCTTCAAATCGTTCGAGCTTGGCGCTGACGGTAGCGGCGGTCCGCTGCTGAAGATCGAAGGCGGCGGCTCGCGCAACCCGGCATCGCAGCATTCGATCGATCAACGCCTGCACTATATTTACATGGCGGGCGCTGAAGTGTTCAAGTTCGCCGTTCGGATTATGGGCAACGCCGCAGATGAAGCCCTGCGCAAAGCGGGCTGGGACAAAGCGGATATCGACTTGCTCGTTCCGCACCAAGCGAACATGCGCATTATTCAAGCATCGCTGAACCGTCTGGACATGACGGAAGACAAATGTATGATTAACTTGGACAAATATGGTAATATGTCTGCAGCATCCATTCCGGTTGCCTTGGCGGAAGCTGCGGAGCAAGGCAGAGTGAAGGAAGGCGACCGCTTGATTCTGGTCGGCTTCGGCGGCGGCCTTACTTGGGGCGCAGCTGCACTTGTCTGGTAAGCCAACATTTGTTATAAATAAACTCTCGAAAACTTGCGCGAAAGCGAAAGGGGAACCTATTCTCGTATGGGTAAAATTGCTTTTGTATTCCCTGGCCAGGGCTCACAGTCGGTTGGCATGGGACAGGACTTGTATAACCAGGTTCCGACGGCCAAAGCTTTCTATGACCGCGCCGACGAAGCCCTCGGTTATTCATTGTCGAACCTGATCTTCCAGGGGCCTGAGGAAGAATTGAAAATCACGTACCATACGCAGCCTGCGCTGCTGACGACAAGCATCGCTGCGCTCGAAGCGTTCAAGGCTGCGGGCCTTACGCCGGACTATGTCGCAGGACATAGTCTGGGTGAATACAGCGCGCTCGTCGCCGCCGGCGTGCTCGGCTTCGAAGACGCGGTCCGTACCGTGCGGGCTCGCGGCGAGTTCATGGAACAGGCCGTTCCTGGCGGCCTGGGCGCAATGGCGGCCGTGCTGGGCGCTGAGCGCGAAGCGCTCACGGCGCTGTGCACGGCCATCACCAGCGGCGGCTCCGTCGTGGAGCTCGCCAATGTGAACTGCCCGGGACAGATCGTCGTCTCGGGCAGCAAGGAAGGCGTTGCCGCAGTCGTGGAACGCTGCAAGGAAGCTGGCGCGAAACGGGCGATTCCGCTGGAAGTGAGCGGTCCGTTCCACTCTTCGCTTATGAAGCCGGCGTCCGAGCGCCTCGGTGAAGTGCTGGGCAGCGTAGCGATGAGCGCGGCAGCCGTGCCGGTCGTGGCCAACGTGACGGCACGCGAAGTCACACAGCCCGACGACATCCGCAGGCTGCTTGTTGAACAAGTGTACTCCCCGGTTCTATGGGAAGACACGGTGGCTTACCTGATCGGCCAAGGCGTCGATACGTTCATCGAGCTGGGCTCGGGAACCGTCCTCGCCGGACTCATCAAGAAGGTTGATCGATCGGTCAAAACCGTCTCGATCGGCAGTCTGGAAGCGTTAGACAAGTACATGCAGGAGGTACAGGAACATGCTAACAGGTAAAGTGGCTCTGGTCACAGGAGCATCCCGAGGCATTGGCCGTGCGATCGCACTGCATTTGGCGGAATCCGGCGCTGATGTCGCTGTGAACTATGCCGGTAGTGAAAACGCTGCCCAAGAAGTTGTTGAGCTGATCGAGGCGATGGGGCGCAAAGCTGTCAAGCTGCGTGCTGATGTCAGCCTTTCCCAGGAAGCCGACGACTTGGTGAAGCAAACGATTGAAATTTTCGGTAAAATTGATATCCTGGTGAATAATGCCGGTATCACAAGAGACAACTTAATCATGAGAATGAAGGAAGAAGAATTCGATCAAGTGATTGCGACAAATCTGAAGGGCGTTTTCAACTGCGTGAAAGCCGTTACCCGTCCGATGATGAAGCAGCGCTCCGGCCGAATCATTAATATATCTTCCGTAGTTGGTGTGCTTGGTAATCCTGGGCAAGCTAACTATGTAGCAGCCAAAGCTGGCGTCATCGGTTTAACGAAGGCGACTGCGCGAGAACTGGCCTCAAGAGGCATTACCGTGAATGCGGTAGCGCCTGGCTTCATTGAAACGGATATGACCGATAAGCTGCCGGCAGATGTGCGTGAGAGCATGCAGAAGCAAATTCCGCTGGAGCGCCTGGGGCAGCCGGAAGAGATTGCGAAAGCAGTCCGCTTCCTGGCTTCGGACGATGCAGCTTACATGACAGGTCAGACTCTTCACGTAGATGGCGGCATGTACATGTAAGTTTTCCAGAAATAGGTCATTGAAAAAGCCTACTGGCAATCTGTCCAAGATTCTCGTATAATACCAAATGAGGAGGTGAACCGGATGTCCGACGTATTGGATCGTGTAAAACGAATTGTTGTCGATCGTCTAGGGGTTGATGAAGCTGAAGTCTCCCTCGAAGCATCTTTCAAAGAAGATTTAGGTGCTGATTCTCTTGATGTAGTAGAATTAGTCATGGAATTGGAAGATGAGTTCGATTTAGAAATTTCTGACGAAGATGCTGAGAAGATTACTACTGTGGGAGAAGTTGTGAATTACATAAAATCTCATACGTAAAAGTCTACCAAGTCCCGTTTTGTCTTCAAGACGGGACTTGTCTCCATCTTCAATTCAAATAATGAAGCTTTCGATATAGAGGTGGAACGAATGAACAGAGTCGTCATTACTGGAATGGGCGTTGTTACCGCCCTTGGTCAAGAATTAGAAACGTTTTGGGGCAATCTGACAAACGGGAAATCCGGCGTCAGCATGATCGAGAATTTTGATGTCAGCGAGTATGCGACACGAATTGCGGCTGAGATCAAGGATTTCGATATCGAGCAGTACGTAGACCGCAAGGAAGCGCGCCGCATGGACCGTTTCGTGCAGTTCGCCGTAGCCGGCTCGTTGAATGCTTTGAAAGACGCGAACCTGAATGTCAAAGAAGACACAGATCCGGACCGGGTCGGTGTATCCGTAGGTTCCGGTATCGGCGGTCTGAGCACTTGGGAAGAGCAGCACCGTACCCTGCTGGAAAAAGGACCGAAGCGCGTCTCCCCGTTCTTCATTCCGATGATGATCGCGAATATGGCCTCCGGCCAGGTCTCGATGATTACCGGAGCGAAAGGACCGAACAGCACGGCGGTTACCGCTTGTGCGACAGGCACGCACTCCATCGGTGATTCTTTCAAAATGATTCAGCGCGGGGATGCCGATGTGATGATCTGCGGCGGAGCCGAAGCGACAATTACGCCAATCGGCGTAGCCGGATTCTGTGCGCTGCGCGCCATGTCGACACGCAACGACGAGCCGCATAAAGCGAGCCGCCCGTTTGATGTGGATCGTGACGGTTTTGTCATGGGCGAGGGCGCAGGCGTGCTCATTCTGGAGTCGTTGGAGCATGCGCAGAAGCGCGGTGCGCGCATCTACGCGGAAGTGATCGGTTATGGCATGAGCGGCGACGCTTACCATATGACAGATCCGGATCCGGACGGCGCAGCACGCTGCATGGCCAAGGCGATCAAGGATGCAGGCATCGCGCCTGAAGCCATCGATTACATCAACGCGCACGGCACGTCGACACCTGTCGGCGATAAATCCGAGACGACAGCAATCAAATCGGCGCTCGGCGAGCATGCCTACAAAGTAGCCGTGAGCTCGACGAAGTCGATGACAGGCCACTTGCTTGGCGCAGCCGGCGGGGTTGAAGCGGTGATCTGTGGTATGACCATTGCCAACAACAAAATTGCTCCGACGATCAACATTGACAATCAGGACCCGGAATGCGATCTGGATTATGTGCCGAATACAGCGCGCGACGCGCAAGTTAACATCGCAATGTCCAATTCCTTCGGCTTTGGCGGCCATAATGCGACGATCATCATGAAGCGGTTTGAAGCATAATATACCTGCCAGCGAAGAAAGATACGGAATAACATTCCCTGGGTGGTGAAACAGACCATGCATCGAGACATCAAAGTGCTCCAGCAGCGGATCGGCATCACATTCCGCAAGCCGGAGCTGCTGAAGCAAGCTTTTACCCATTCTTCTTATGTGAACGAACACCGGATCGCCGGACATAAAGATAACGAGCGCCTGGAGTTTCTGGGGGACGCAGTCCTGGAATTAACAGTTTCGGAATTTTTATATGACACGTATCCGGGACGTTCGGAAGGTGAGCTGACGAAGCTCCGAGCTTCCATTGTCTGTGAGCCGTCGCTGGTTACTTTTGCCGAAGACCTGGATTTCGGCGCTTTCGTGCTCTTAGGCAAGGGGGAGGAACTGACGGGAGGACGCACGCGTCCGGCACTGCTGGCCGATGTGTTTGAATCTTTCATCGGCGCCCTCTATCTGGATCAAGGGCTGGAGCGGGTGAAACACTTTCTAAGCAGCCATGTATTCAGCAATATTTCCAATGAAGGCAAGCTGCTGGTCATCGACTACAAGACCCAGCTGCAAGAGCATACGCAGCATCACAACATGGGCTCGCTCGAGTATCGGATCGTGGATGAGCGGGGCCCTGCGCATGAACGGGAGTTCATGGCAGAGGTGTACATGGAAGAGGAGCTTCTCGGAGCCGGCACAGGCCGTTCCAAGAAGGAAGCCGAGCAGCAGGCTGCTGCCCAGGCGTTGTCCAAGCTGAATGTCGCGGCCCGGCGTTAAGGGACTTGTGAAGAAGGCGGCTGCGGCCGTCTTTTTTGCTGTTTGGAAGCAGCGCCAGGGATTTAGGCACTCTCCTTTTAGCAGGTGATATGTTACAATGAAGTTTGAGGTGAGACCATGTTTTTGAAACGGATTGAATTATCCGGGTTTAAGTCGTTTGCCGACCGGACAGAGTTGGAATTTGTTCGCGGGATCACCGCGGTCGTCGGTCCCAATGGCAGCGGCAAAAGCAATATTTCTGACGGAATCCGTTGGGTCCTCGGGGAACAAAGCGCCAAATCGCTGCGCGGCGGCAAGATGGAGGACGTTATTTTTGCCGGAAGTGATGCGCGCCGGGCTGTGAATTATGGGGAAGTTTCGCTAACCCTCGACAACAGCTCGCAGTCGCTGCCTCTTGATTTCAATGAGGTAACCGTTACGCGCCGGGTTCATCGCAGCGGTGAGAGCGAATATTTAATCAATAAGCAGCCGTGCCGGTTGAAAGATATTACGGAATTGTTCATGGATACAGGGATCGGCAAAGAAGCCTACTCGATTATCGGACAAGGCCGGATTGAGGAGATTTTAAGTACGAAATCGGAAGATCGCCGGGGCATCTTCGAGGAAGCTTCGGGGATTGTTAAATATAAATCACGGAAACGGGAAGCGCAGAAGAAGCTTGATGATACGGAGCAAAATTTGCTGCGGATTCACGACCTCGTCTCCGAGCTTGAGGATCAGATCGAACCGCTGCGCGAGCAGTCGGAGAAGGCGATCCGGTTTAAAGATTTACGGGAAAAGCTGAAAAGCAGCGAGATCTCGATGTACGTGCATCAGATTGATCAAATTTACATTTCCTGGAATGAGGCGACCCAACGGTTGGAAAAGCTCCAGCGGGAGCAAACCGAGCTGTCCACCGTCGTGAATCAGCATGACGCGCATTTGGAGAAGCATCGCTGGGAGACGCGCAGGCTGGAAGAAGAGCTGGAAAAGCTGCAGGAGCGTCTGCTTCAGTTGAGCGAAGAGTTTGAGAAGAGCGAAGGGCAAGGCGAAGTGCTCAAGGAGCGCAAGCGGAACTACATAGCGAACCGCCAGCAGCTGACGACGACGATCGCGATGCAAGAGCAGCGGCGAACGGATAAAGAAGCGGAGCTTGCCGAGCAGCGCGAGAAAATTATTCAAATCGGAGCGCAATTGTTCGAGTTTCAGGCGAAATTGAACGCCGAGGAGCAGCGTCTGATGGGCGTGAACGGCGGGATCAGCTCCGCACCGGAAGACCAGCTCAAGGGCGAGTTGCTGGAAACGCTGAACAGGATGGCTCATACGCGCAACGAGATTCGCTATGCGGAGCAGCAGACGGAGAGCATCAGCCGCCGACTGGAGCGGTTGGATGAAGACCGTCAGAAGTGGGCGGAGCAGCGCGAGAAGCTCGTCAGCCGCAAGGAAGAATTGACGGCGAAGCTCGCGGCAACCGTGAAAGAGATCGATGAGGAACGTCAGCAGTATGCCGAGCTGACGCAAAGCTTGAAATCGAAGCAGTCGCTGCTCGATGAAACGCAATCGACGGTGCGCAAATGGGAGCAGAAGCTGGATGCCCTGACGTCGCGCCGCGATACGATGAAAGAGATGGCCAATGATTACGACGGCTTCATGCAGGGCGTTAAGGAAGTGCTCAAGGCCAAGAGCCGCAAAGATTTGCGCGGGATTCGCGGCGCTGTCGCCGAGCTCGTCATGGTACCGGCTGAAGTCGAAGTGGCGATTGAGACCGCACTCGGCGGCGCCCTGCAAAATATCGTCGTCGAGACGGAAGCAGACGGACGGGAAGCGATTGCGTTCTTGAAGCGGCGCCAGATGGGACGGGCGACGTTCTTGCCGATGAACGTCATTCGCGGCCGCTCCATTTCGGATCATGAGCTGAGCACATTGAAAGCGGCCAAGGGCTTCGTTGGGCTGGCCGTCGACCTCGTCTCGTTTGATGCTACATACCAAAATATTTTCTCCAGCTTGCTGGGCAACGTCGTTGTCGCACAGTCGCTGGAGGATGCGAACCATATCGCCGCCAAGGCGCAATACCGCTACCGGGTCGTCACGCTGGAGGGCGACGTGGTGAATCCGGGCGGTTCGATGACCGGCGGCAGCTTGCAGAAGAAGTCCACGAACCTGCTCGGCCGTCAGCGCCAGATCGAAGAGCTGGATCAGGATATCAAATCCTCCGGACAACAGCTGGCTGCACTGCGCGAGAAGAGCTCGGTGATGAAGCGCGATATCACGGACGATATGATGAAGCTGGAGCAGCTTCGCCAAACCGGCGAACAGAAGCGGATTACCGAGCAGCAGATTCGTGCTGAGCTGGGACCGTTGGAGTCGGAGAGCCGCACGGTCGAAGAGCAGCTGTCGCTGGACAGCCAGGACCGCAACTCGCTCTTGGCGGAACAGGCTGATTTTGCCCGTAAGAAAGCCGAAGCTGAGCAGCTGCTAAGCGAATTGCAGCAAGAAGAAGCTTCGCTGCAGCAGGCGATTCGCGATGCGGAATCATCGCGGAAAGCGAGCGAGTCGGAGAAGGAAGAACTGCAAGGCCAGTTGACCGACCTGAAAGTAAAGGTGGCTTCCATTTCGCAGGAGAAGCAGTCGCTTCAGGATCAACAGCGGCGGTTGCAGCTGGATTTGTCGGATGTCGAGCGCGAGATGGAGACGAACCGCCAACTGCTGCAGCAATTGGAGCAAGAGATGGAACTGCTCGAACAAGAGACGGTTCTGCAGGTGGAGCAGCTGAACGACCTCAAGCTGAAGAAGCAGGAGTGCACGGAGCAGATTGAGTATAAGCGGGCTGAGCGTACGGATTGGCTGCAGAAGCTGGAGAAGGAAGAGAACGAAACGCGCGCGCAGCGGATTCAGCTGAAGCAGGTTGAAGAGAATCTGCACCAGACCGAAGTTCGTGTGAACCGTCTGGACGTTGAGCTCGACAACTTGCTGAAAAAGCTGGCTGAAGAGTATGAACTCAGCTATGAGCTTGCTAAAGTGCGCTATCCGGTTCCGGAGGATGTCGCCGGCACACAAAGCCGCGTGCGCGAGCTGAAGCGGGAAATCGCTTCGCTGGGCGAAGTCAACCTCGGCGCGATCGAGGAATACGCCCGCGTGTCCGAGCGGTATGAGTTCCTCAGCAGCCAGAAGAACGACTTGATTGAAGCGAAATCGACGCTGTACCAGGTCATCCGCGAAATGGATCAAGAGATGTCCAAACGCTTCAAAACGACGTTCGATGCGATTCGCTCGCATTTCGTCGTTGTCTTCGCTAAGCTGTTCGGCGGCGGACGCGCGGATCTCATTCTTTCCGAGCCAGAGAATTTGCTAGATACAGGGATCGAGATCGTAGCCCAGCCGCCAGGCAAAAAGCTGCAAAACCTGCAGCTGCTCTCCGGCGGTGAGCGGGCGCTGACCGCGATTGCGCTATTGTTCTCGATCATCCGCGTGAAGCCGGTGCCGTTCTGTGTGCTCGATGAGGTCGAAGCTGCGCTGGATGAGGCCAATGTATCGCGCTTCGCGGAATATTTGCGCGAATTCTCAGAGATGACTCAGTTTATCGTTGTCACACACCGGAAGGGTACGATGGAAGAGGCAGATGTGCTCTATGGCGTCACGATGCAGGAGGGCGGCGTATCGAAGCTGGTATCCGTCCGACTGGAAGATGAAGAGGCTGTTGTCTCCGCTTCCTGACCCGCCTGTGATCCGAATGGATAGATATAACACTTAGGAGGAACCATGAGTTTTTTTAAACGTCTAAAAGAGAGCATTTCCAGCAAGGCTGAAGCGGTAACGAATAAGTTTAAAGAAGGTCTCGCCAAAACGAGAGACGCGTTCGTGGATCGTGTGGACGACTTGTTCAGCCGCCGCAAGAAGATTGACGAGGATTTTTATGAAGAGCTGGAAGAAATTCTCATCGGCGCAGACGTAGGTGTGAACACCGTGCTGAAGCTGATTGATGAGCTGCGCGCTGAAGTGAAGAAGCGCAAAATTGAAAATCCGGGCGAACTGCAGCCGATTTTGTCCGAGAAGCTGATTGAATTGCTGAAGGGTGATTCGCAAGCGGGCTTGAACCTGAACCCGGACGGGCTTACCGTGATCCTGTTCGTCGGTGTGAACGGTGTTGGTAAAACAACGACGATCGGTAAAATGGCGCATATGTTCAAATCCCAGGGGAAAAAAGTGCTTATGGCTGCAGGCGACACGTTCCGTGCCGGTGCGATTGAGCAATTGGAAACCTGGGGCCAACGTGTTGGCGTCGATGTCATTAAACAACAATCCGGCGCAGACCCTGCCGCGGTGATGTATGACGCCGTTCAGGCCGCAAAGACTCGGGGAGTTGATGTGCTGCTCTGCGATACGGCGGGCCGCTTGCAAAATAAAGTGAACCTGATGGAAGAGCTGAACAAAATTTATCGCGTCATTCAGCGTGAAGTGCCGGGCGCGCCGCATGAGGTGATCCTGGTGCTGGACGCAACGACAGGCCAGAATGCGCTCAGCCAAGCCAAGCTGTTTGGTGAGAAATCCGGCTTGACAGGTCTCGTCTTGTCCAAGCTTGACGGTACGGCCAAAGGCGGCATCGTCGTCGCTATCCGTCAAGAGCTGTCCTTGCCGGTGAAGTTTGTCGGCTTAGGCGAGAAGATGGATGATCTGCAGCCGTTTGATTCCGAGCAATTCGTGCATGCGTTGTTCGGCAAATGGATAAGCGAGCAAAAAGAGGAAGAAAACGAATAAGATCCTTGCCGTTCGTGCATCGGACGGCGGGATTTTTTTATTTTGCTGCTGACAAGGTTAAATGCTTGACATTGGTTCGGGAATTCAGTATGATAGGTTCTGTTGTGCTGCTGTCAAGGATTCGACCTTTACGGAGGTGGCTATGGTGCCCATGGATCAAATGCTGGAGAAAACGAATCGAATCAACCTGCTGTTTGACTTCTACGAGCCCTTGTTGACAGAGAAGCAGCGTACATTCCTGCAATTGTATTTCCATGACGATTATTCGCTCGGTGAGATTGCCGAGAATTTCGAAATCAGCCGCCAAGCGGTTTATGAACATATTAAGCGGGCGGAACAGACGCTGCGCGATTACGAGAACAAGCTTCAGCTGTTACATAAGCATGAACAGCGCGTCAAGCTCCGCGAACAGCTTGAACAGATTCTGGATCCTTGCGATCCGGAGCTAAAGAGGAAATCCGGCGCGCTTTTTGATACAATGATTGGGATAGATTGATAAATGCTTAGGAGGTGAAGCGCATGGCATTTGAAGGATTGGCAAACCGATTGCAGAACGTATTCGGCAAGTTGAGAAGCAAAGGTAAGCTATCGGAAGAAGATGTTGGTGAAGCGCTTCGCGAAGTTCGGTTAGCGCTGCTCGAAGCGGACGTTAACTTTAAAGTGGTCAAAGATTTTATTGCGAAGGTCAGAGAGCAAGCTGTTGGTCAGGAAGTGATGAAATCTTTCACACCTGGCATGGTTGTCATCGATATCGTAAACAAAGAGTTGACCGCTTTGATGGGTGGTACGCAAAGCAAGCTCGCGCGTTCTAACCGACCGCCGACTGTCATCATGATGGCAGGTTTGCAAGGGGCTGGTAAGACAACGTCTTCGGGGAAATTGGCGAAGATGCTGCAGAAGCAAAATCACCGCCCGCTGATGGTTGCCTGCGACATTTACCGGCCTGCTGCCATTAAGCAGCTGCAAGTGCTAGGCGAACAGTTGAAGGTTCCGGTGTTTGCGATGGGCGATCAGGTGAATCCGGTCGACATTGCCAAAGCGGGTCTGCAGCATGCCAAGGATAACGGCAACGATTATGTCATCATTGATACGGCCGGACGATTGCACATTGACGAAGCGTTGATGGACGAGCTGAAAAATGTGCGTGAGGCCGTTCAGCCGGACGAGATCCTGCTCGTTGTCGACGCGATGACCGGTCAGGATGCTGTCAATGTGGCGGATAGCTTTCACAAGCAGTTGGAGCTGACAGGTGTCGTTCTGACCAAGCTAGACGGCGATACCCGCGGTGGCGCGGCATTGTCGGTTAAAGCTGTAACCGGCTGTCCGATCAAATTCGCCGCCAGCGGCGAGAAGATGGATGCGCTTGAGCCGTTCTTCCCGGATCGGATGGCATCGCGGATTCTCGGTATGGGCGATGTGCTCACCTTGATCGAGAAAGCTCAAGCTGGTATCGATATGGAGAAGGCGAAAGAGATGGAGCGCAAGATGCGCAACGCCGAATTCACCTTCGACGATTTCCTGGAGCAGATGGAGCAGGTGAAGAAGCTCGGACCGCTTGATCAAATCCTCGATATGCTGCCTGGTGCAAATAAGATCAAGGGCATGAAGGATTTGAAGGTCGACGATAAGCAGATGGCGCGTGTGGAAGCCATTGTGAAGTCGATGACCAAGGAAGAGAAGGTCAAGCCTGAGCTGCTGAATGCCGGCCGCCGCAAGCGGATTGCGTTGGGAAGCGGCAACACGGTTCAGGAAGTCAACCGCTTTATCAAGCAGTTTGAAGACATGCGCAAGATGATGAAGCAGTTCTCAGGCATGATGGGTCCGAAAGGGGCCAAGGGCATGAAAAACATGAAAAAGTTAGGCAAAGGGTTTAAATTCCCTTTCTAAATATTTATTCCTTTTTATCCTATGTTGGAGGTGATTTTCAAAATGGCAGTACGTATTCGTCTGAAACGTATGGGCGCTCACAAAGCTCCTTTCTACCGCGTCGTGGTATCGGATTCCCGTTCCCCTCGTGACGGTCGTTTTATCGAAGAAATCGGTACTTACAATCCAGTAGCTCAACCAGCGGCTGTTACTCTTGATGAAGAGAAAGCTCTGAAATGGCTTCAAACTGGTGCGCAACCGTCCGATACAGTTCGCAGTCTGTTCAGCAAAGCAGGTCTGATGACTAAATTTCACGAGCTGAAACAACAGAAGTAATCTGTTAACTTTCGGAGGGTATGTTCATGAAGGATCTTATCACGGTTATTGCTAAGGCTCTTGTTGATCATCCGGAAGAAGTGCGTGTCACGGTACAGGAGAAAGATGACAAGATTGAGTACCGGCTTTCCGTTCATCCCGACGACGTCGGCAAGGTGATCGGTAAGCAGGGCAAGATTGCGAAGTCGCTCCGAACCGTGGTGACGTCTGCAGCAGTGAAAGAAACCAAACGTGTAGCTGTAGAGATTGTTTCATAGTGAAAAGGGTTAGGAATCATTTCCTAACCTTTTTCTCATATTAAGACCCCCGCAAAGTATTAAGAAAAACCATCGTTGGGTATGCTTCATTTTGTGGGGAATAGGAGGCACACGAAGCATGAGTGAGAAGTTGTATACGGTCGGCAAAATTGTGAACACCCACGGTATTCGGGGTGAGCTGAAAATTGTTCCGGAGACGGATTTTCCGGAACGCTTTGACAAGGGCAGCGAGCTCGTCATTGTCGATGCGCAAAATAAGCAAACGCCGGTGACGGTTGGCGCCTCCCGCTTACATAAAAATATGTACATCATACAGTTCACGCAGTTTTCCAATATTAATGACGTGGAGAAGTACAAGGGTTCGCTGATCAAGGTGGAAGAGAAGTTCCAGCAGCCTCTGGAAGAAGGCGAATACTACTATCACGAGATCATTGGCTGCAAGGTCGTTACTGAGGAAGGCGAAGAGCTGGGGCTTATTAAGGAAGTGCTGACGCCAGGCGCTAACGATGTATGGGTTGTCGCTTTGCCGAAAGGCAAGGAACTGCTGCTGCCTGTGATTGATGATGTGATTCTAGATGTGAATATCGCGGATAAAACGGTTCGCGTCCATGTCATGGAAGGGCTGCTGGAATGAGAATTGATGTATTGACGCTTTTTCCGGAAATGTTTGCAGGTGTGTTTTCCTCCAGCATTTTAGGAAAAGCTAAAGATAAAGGAATCGTTTCGCTGAACACGGTTAATTTCCGCGAATATTCCAATAATAAACATAACACCGTTGATGACTATCCGTATGGCGGTGGAGGCGGCATGGTGCTAAAGCCGGAGCCGATTTTTGCGACTGTAGAAGATTTGCCGGGATATCGCACGGCGGATGATGACACGCAGCCATCTTCGAAGCCGAGAGTTATTCTCATGTGCCCGCAGGGAGAGACGTTCACGCAGCGCAAAGCGGAGGAGCTTGCGTCCGAACAGCATCTCGTGTTTATTTGCGGCCATTATGAGGGCTATGATGAGCGCATCAGAGAGCACCTGGTGACGGACGAGCTGTCCGTAGGTGATTATGTTCTGACGGGCGGAGAACTGCCTGCTATGGTCGTTATTGACAGTGTCGTGAGGCTTTTGCCTGGCGTACTCGGCAATGAAATGTCCGCGGTCACCGATTCATTCAGCACAGGCTTGCTGGAATACCCCCATTACACAAGACCTGTCATATTCAGAGACTGGGAAGTTCCTGAAATCCTGTTATCCGGGCATCATGAGAATGTAAAAAATTGGCGATTGCAGCAGTCACTTTATCGCACGCTGGAGCGCCGTCCTGACTTGCTGGAAGGCCGAGAGCTGTCCAAAAAGGAAAAGGTTTGGCTGGAGGAATGGAAAAGCAGACAGAAGGAGTAGCCCCCCAAACTTTTCTATTGAATTTCTATTCTCTCTGTGGTAATATAATTTCTGTTGCGAATTTTTATTTGCTTTGAGTCTGGTGGTCCTCTACGCGTAACAGCTTCGTGATACATCGTAGATAGCGGTATGAACACCTGTGTGGAAGGAGGAAGTCAACTATGAATCTGATTCAAGAGATTACGAAGGAACAACTGCGTACGGATATCCCTGCATTCCGTCCAGGCGACACACTGAAAGTACACGTAAAAGTTATCGAGGGTTCCCGTGAGCGTATTCAGCTGTTCGAAGGTGTTGTGATCAAACGCCGCGGCGGTGGAATTAGCGAAACGTTTACCGTTCGTAAAATTTCTTACGGTGTAGGTGTGGAGAGAACATTCCCATTCCACTCTCCGCGGATCGACAAGATTGAAGTGGCTCGCCGTGGTAAAGTTCGTCGTGCGAAACTCTACTATCTGCGTGGTCTTCGCGGTAAAGCAGCAAGAATTAAAGAGATTCGATAAGAAACCGGGGGGCTTGTTTAGGCAAGTCTCCTTTTCATTTCTCAGAAGTACCCAGAAGTACAACATAAGTAACAAACTGCAATCCACATACATAAGCCCGAACTGGAAAGAGGCGATCCGTGATGGAACAGAAAGATCTAGAGCAGCCTTACAATAATGAACCGTCCACTGAAAAGGGAAAGGCTCCTGTCAAAACAGCGAAGAGTGAAACCTGGGAATGGATCAAAGCGCTTGTCATTGCCGGAGTATTGGTTATCATTATCCGCTGGTTCCTGTTTTCTCCTTTCATCGTTGATGGAGATTCGATGCGGCCTAACTTTTTTACAGGCGAACGTCTCATTGTGAACAAAATTATATATGACATCCGCCAGCCGAAGCGTGGAGAAGTCATCGTGTTCCATGCACCAGAGGGCAAAGACTACATCAAACGCATTATCGGACTTCCCGGCGAAACCGTTAAGGTGGATGGCGATAAAGTGTACATTAACGGCAAAGAGATCGACCAGCCGTTTATCCAGGCCGCGATTGATCAGGCCATTAAAGATGGACATCCATACAATACTTTGGCGAACTTCCCGGAGACGAAAGTGCCGGATAACGAAGTATTCGCGATGGGAGATAACCGTCCGAACAGCAAGGACAGCCGGGATAAGCGCGTAGGCTTTGTGCCATATGAGAAAATCGTTGGCCGCGCCGAAGTGATTTTCTGGCCGCTCAATAAAATCAGTTTCATACATTTCTAGAGGTGAAAATATGACCATTCAATGGTTTCCCGGCCATATGACCAAAGCGCGTAGACAAATCGAAGACAAGCTTAAGCTGATCGATGTTGTCATCGAGCTGTTGGATGCCCGTATTCCCCTCTCCAGCCGGAACCCGATGGTAGATGAAATATTAAAGGGCAAGCCTCGGATGGTGCTGCTCAACAAGCACGATCTGGCAGACCCGATCGTCACGGCGGAGTGGGTGCGCTACTTTGCTGATCAAGGTCTTCAAGCACTGCCGATCGATGCCGCAAGCGGCACGCAAGTGAAAGAGATTTTACCCCGGGCAAAAGCGCTGTGGGCTCATAAAATTGAAAGCCAGCTTCGCAAAGGCATCAACCCGCGCGCCATCCGGGCACTCATCGTCGGCATCCCCAATGTGGGCAAGTCCACATTAATTAATCAGCTGGCCGGCAAGAAGATTGCCGCGACCGGCGATAAGCCTGGCGTCACCAAGGGTCAGCAGTGGATCAAGGTCGGCACGGAGATGGATCTGTTGGATACGCCAGGGATTTTGTGGCCGAAATTCGAAGACCAGATGGTAGGGCTTCGACTCGCAGCCACTGGCGCGATTAAGGAAGAAATTCTCCATTTGGATGAAGTTGCTTTCTTTTCGATTAAGTACATGGTGCAGCATTATGGCACAGCATTGCAGGAGCGTTTCGGCATCACAGAAATGCCGGATGACCTTGATGACCCGAATCAAATCGTAACAGTCATGGAAGCCATCGGCCGCAAGCGCGGAGCGATTGTCAGCGGGGGCAAAGTGGATTTGGACAAAGCTTCGCTCATCATTATCCGCGATTTGCGCGCGGGTAAGCTGGGGCGGATCAGTTTGGAAAAGCCTACAGATTATTAAGATAGAGACTACGTCAAGTTTCAGCCGGAGGCTGAGCGGGCGTGGTCTTTTTTATTTTGTAGATGTCATTTATTCCTTTTTTATCCAGTTCGATATTTATCTGGCTTGCTCACGTAATCTTCATTTATAATGTAGGGATGGAAAGGGGCGAAAGCCATGCTGGAGCATGAAAAACGAATATGGGAGCTGGGCTTCACTCGCATAGCAGGGATAGATGAAGTGGGGCGGGGTTGTTTGTTCGGCGATGTTGTCGCGGCAGCGGTTATTTTGCCTCAAGGCTACGTGTTGGATGAAGTTAATGATTCGAAAAAATTGTCCGAAAAGAAGCGAAATGCGCTTTTTGATCAGATAATGAAGGAAGCGCTGGCCGTTGGCGTCGGCATCGTGGATGTAGCGACGATTGAAGCCATCAATATCAAACAAGCTGCGAGGTTGGCGATGAAGCAAGCTGCGGAACGGCTGGGTGCTGTGCCTGATTATTTGCTGGTAGACGCGGAAAACGTCGATGTAGAAATCGAGCAAGAGGCGATTATACATGGAGATGCGCTAAGCCAGTCGATTGCCGCTGCTTCGATTATTGCGAAAGTAACTAGGGATCGCATGTGCGAGGAATGGGACGTCGTTTATCCGGAATATGGCTTGGCTGTACATAAAGGCTATGCAACAAAGCATCACCGGGAAATGCTGCTCCGTTATGGACCGACACCTTTGCATCGGAAATTATTTATCCGCAAAATCATGGCTCAATCCACGGAGAACGAACAGCAACTGGAACAAATGGAGCTGTTTGCTGAAGGGTAAGTAAAAAATGCCGGCCATGCAGCCGATATAGTATACATAGTAAAGGCAATGGGAAAGTTCCGAGGTGAGAGCACTTGAATATTAGCGGTTTAATACGAAATTTGGTTGGGGATCTGACTGCCTCGGACAGCAAAACGTTGGAGCTCAAGGTCGGACAAATCGTGAAGGGTGTCGTCATGCAGCTGCTGAGCGACCAGGAAGCGGTTATTAATATAAGTGGCGTTCAAGTGAGTGCAAAGCTGGAGACGCCGCTCAAGCAAGGCGATGTTACGATGCTGCAGGTGCAGCCTGAATCCAGCGGCGGACAAGTTGTGCTGAAGCCGCTAGCCTCTTCGAATGTCCCAATTACCGATGATTCATTCAGCGAGCTGCTTAAGGCATTTGCAGTCAAAGATACGGCGCCGACCCGGCAAATGGTACAAACCATGCAGCAGGCGGGTGTCCCGTTAACGAAAGAAACGGTGAAAGATTTTGCTTCTTTGTTAAGCGCTGTTCCGGAAGGTGTTAACAAGGATGAGTATATGCAAGCGGCTGTTCTTGCTTTCAAGAAGGGGCTCCCATTGACGCAGGAAACCGTAAGCGCTTTGCGACAGGCAACCTCCGGACCACCGGTCGGCGCAGTGTTGGAGCGGCTGGAGCAGAGGGCATCTGCTCTGCTGCAGGAGCAACCGTCACACCCTTCCGCTGCGGCAGCGAAGCAGGTGGTGACGCTGCTGCAGGAGCTGCGCGCTTCCGTCGCTGCTGCGGCAGGGTCCACGCCTGCTGCTCCGCCAGCGGGCGGTGTCACCGCCGGCCCGGCGCAGCCGTCGGCGGCGGACGCTGCGCCCGCGCGTCCTGCGCCGGCGGATGCTGCGCCTGCGCGTCCTGCGCCGGCGGATGCTGCGCCCGCGCGTCCTGCGCCGGCGGATGCTGCGCCCGCCCGCTCCGCGCCGGCGGACGCTCCAGCTGCCCGCTCCGCGACGGCAGCCGGGCCGCAGCAGGCTCAGGCGCTGCTGAGCGCTGAGCCTGCCCGCGCGAGCGAGCCGCCTGCGGCCGGTTCGCTCGCGCAAGCGCCGCCGGCGAAGCCGGAGGCGGCGGCAGTCCCGGCAGGCGCGAGCGATGCCGCGCCTGCCGGCACCGAAGCTGATCCAGCGCCGAACTGGATCAGCAAGCTGCTCAAAGCCGTAGGCGTGGAGCATGAGGCTCATCTGGCGAAGCTGGATCAGGCTGAGCGCCCTGAAGTAACAACGCGCCTACGGGCCGGCGGGACCGATCTGCTGCCGCAATTGATCGGCACGGGCAGTTCGCAGGACCAGGAGGCTAAGCCTGCGGCGGATAACTTAAAGAGTCTGCTGCTGCAGCTGACAGCCTCAGATGATACGCCAGCGCCGCTACGAGAGGCGGCGAAGGAAGCCATACACCAAATTACAGGCCAGCAGCTGATGCTGACGGCTGATAAAGCATCGATGTTCACGCATGTGACACTGTTTATCCCATTCATGGATGGATCGGGCCAGCAGTCCGCCAGCGTGCACATTCAATCACAGAAAGGCAAGCGTGGAGAAGTCGATGCCCACAATTGCCGGCTTTTATTTGATTTGTCCATGAAATCGATGGGCAATACGTTACTCGATGTTCACGTCGTCAACAAAATTGTGAGCCTGAACATTCATAACGACCATCCGGCCGTAGCTGCGCTGATGGAGGGTTCCCGAGAAGAGCTGACTTCAGCTATGAATAAAGCGGGCTACCAGTTCTTTTCATTAAAATGTTCGCCTTATCCGGCCTTGCCGACAGGGAAAGAAAACGACAGCGCTGCCAAACAGACGCAGCCGGACAGCCATAGAGCGGATCTGCGCTCGCTATATCAGCCTAAGTCGTACAAAGGAGTGGATTTGCGCGCGTGAATCAACAAGATAGACAAAATAGTAACGCCAAGCAGAAACCAACCCCGATCAAAAAAGCAGTAGCTTTGAAGTATGCGCCTGAAATGCAAAAAGCGCCGACGGTTGTCGCTAAAGGCAAAGGGCATATGGCAGACTCAATCCTTCAGAAGGCTAAGGAAAACGGTGTACCGATCCAGGAGGATTCTTCGTTAGTCGAAGTGCTGTCCAAGCTTGAACTGGATCAAGAAATCCCGCCGGAACTGTATCAACTTGTAGCGGAAGTATTGAGCTTTATATATCGTTCAGACAACCGGATGCGACAGATGAGGGATCGATAATGAACGATATGCGTAAGGACGACCGGAAGCAGCTTGGCAATCTTGGGGAGGCGCTTGCCGAATCATATCTTCGGGAGCACAGCTACCGGATTGTGCACCGGAATTGGCGCTGTAAAATAGG
>Ga0209566_100675_pt1 | contig 20226 bp, 17 predicted proteins | sample Araplavi_mTSA_r2_2_FD_184287 | JGI IMG/M metagenome (GOLD analysis project Ga0209566, IMG submission 184287) | Arabidopsis root microbial communities from North Carolina, USA - plate scrape CL_Cvi_mTSA_r2 (SPAdes) (version 2) | ecosystem: Host-associated > Plants > Roots > Endosphere | place...
ATACCAAGGCAATCGTCAAGGCGGCGGTCAAGGCGGCGGCGGATACCAAGGCAACCGTCCGTCCGGCGGTCAAGGCGGCGGCGGATATCAAGGCAATCGTCCGTCCGGCGGTCAAGGCGGAGGCGGATACCAAGGCAATCGTCCGGCAGGCGGCCAAGGCGGCGGCGGGTATCAAGGCAACCGTCCGGCAGGCGGCCAAGGCGGCGGCGGGTACCAAGGCAACCGTCCGTCCGGCGGCCAAGGCGGCGGCGGGTACCAAGGTAACCGTCCGGCAGGCGGCCAAGGCGGCGGATACCAAGGCAACCGTCCGTCCGGCGGTCAAGGCGGCGGCGGGTACCAAGGCAACCGTCCAGCGGGCGGCCAAGGCGGCGGCGGATACCAAGGCAACCGTCCGGCGGGCGGCGGCGGTTTCGGCGGCGGCGCGGGCAGAGGCCCGGCACCGGCTCCGGCGGCTGCAGCGGGACGCGGCGGCCAAGGCGGCGGCTTCGGCAGCCGTCCGGGCGGCCAGCGCAGCGACAACCGCGGCGGGGACAATCGCGGAGGCGGCTTCAACCGCGATGGCGGCGCGAAGCGCAAGGACAACGACTTCAACCGGCGCTTCGAGGAGACCGGGCGCGGCGGACCGCGCAAGGGCAAAGGCGGCAAGAACGCCAAGGGCCGCAACCTGCCTCCGCGCGAGAAGATCGACAACACGCCGAAGAAGATCATCGTCCGCGGCGAGATGACCGTAGGGGATCTGGCCAAGCTGCTTCATAAGGACGCTTCCGAGGTCATCAAGAAGCTGTTCATGATGGGCGTCATGGCGACGATCAACCAGGATCTCGATATGGACACCATCCTGCTCATCGCCGGCGAGTTCGGCGTTGAAGTCGAGGTCAAGATCGCAGTCGAAGACACCAACTTCGAGACGATCGAGGAAACGGACGAAGAGGCCGATCTGATCACCCGTCCTGCGGTCGTCACGATCATGGGCCACGTCGACCACGGCAAGACGACGCTGCTTGATGCGATCCGCGAGACGCAGGTCGCAAGCGGCGAAGCCGGCGGCATCACCCAGCACATCGGCGCTTATCAGGTCGAAGTGCACGGTAAAAAAATCACGTTCCTGGATACGCCGGGTCACGAAGCGTTTACGACGATGCGTGCGCGCGGCGCCCAGGTTACCGATATTACCATTCTGGTCGTCGCAGCCGACGACGGCGTCATGCCGCAGACGGTCGAAGCGATCAACCACGCCAAGGCGGCCAACGTGCCGATCATCGTGGCGGTCAACAAGATCGACAAGCCGGGCGCGAATCCCGACAAGGTGAAGCAGGAGCTGACCGAATACGGTCTCGTTCAAGAAGCTTGGGGCGGCGACACGATTTTCGTCGAACTGTCCGCCAAGCAGCGCCTGAACCTCGACGGCTTGCTCGAGATGATCCTGCTCGTTTCCGAAGTGAACGACTACAAGGCCAATCCCGACAAGCGGGCGCGCGGCACGGTCATCGAAGCCGAGCTCGACAAGGGCAAGGGTCCGATCGCTCGTATCCTCGTTCAAAACGGCACGCTGAAGGTCGGCGACGCCTTCGTCGCGGGCGACTGCTTCGGCCGGATCCGCGCGATGACGAACGACCGCGGACGCCGGGTCAAGGAAGCCGGCCCTTCGACGCCGGTCGAGATCACCGGTTTGACGGAAGTGCCTCAAGCGGGCGATCCGTTCATGGTGTTCGAGGACGAGCGCAAGGCGCGCGAGATCGCCGACAAACGGTCGATCAAGACGCGTCAGGAATCGATGCGCTCCAACCAGAAGGTTACGCTCGAGGACCTGTTCAGCAAGATCAAGGAAGGCGAGATCAAGGATCTGAACGTCATCTTGAAGGCGGACGTCCAGGGCTCGCTCGAAGCGCTCAAAGGCTCGCTCGAGAAGATCGAGGTAGAAGGCGTGCGCGTCAAGACGATCCACAGCGGCGTCGGCGCCATCACCGAGTCGGACGTGTCGCTCGCGCTCGCGTCGGCTGCGATCATCATCGGCTTCAACGTCCGTCCGGAGCCGCGTGCAGCCCAGGCAGCAGAGCAGGAGAAGGTCGACCTTCGTCTCCACCGCATCATCTACAAGGTGATCGAGGAGATCGAACAGGCGATGAAGGGTATGCTCGATCCGGTGTTCAAGGAAAAAGTCATCGGTCACGCCGAAGTTCGCGAAACGTTCAAGGTCAGCAAGGTCGGCACGATCGCAGGCTGCATGGTCACGGACGGCAAGGTCGCCCGCAACGCCGAAGTGCGCCTCGTTCGCGGCGGCGTAGTCGCTTTCGAGGGCAAGATCGATTCCCTCAAGCGGTTTAAGGATGACGCCAAGGAAGTTTCGGAAGGCTATGAGTGCGGCATTACGCTCGACAAGTTTAACGACCTTCAGATCGGCGACGTTCTCGAAGCGTTCATCATGGAGTCCGTCGAGCGCTAATCGTCGCATCAAGCAAGGAAGAGGGGATGGACAGTGGCTAAATTCCGTGTCGGACGCGTCGGCGAACAGATCAAAAAAGAGATCAGCTCGCTGATCCAGACCGAACTGAAGGACCCGCGCATCGGCTTTATCACGGTGACGGGGGTCGACGTGACCGGAGATCTGTCGCAAGCGCGCGTGTATCTCAGCATTTTGGGCAGCGACGAGCAAAAGGAAGCGACGCTGCACGCGCTGGCCAGGGCGAAAGGATTCCTTCGCTCGGAGCTCGGCAACCGGATGCGTCTGCGCCATACGCCGGAGATCGAGTTCCGCTTCGACAGCTCCATCGCGTACGGCAGCCGGATCGAGGCGCTTCTCGCGGACATCAACAAAGGAACGCAGCCCTCATGACCGGTTGGGAAGCGCAGCTCGACGCGGCCGTCGATTTTATCAAAGAGCGGGACGACTTTTTGGTCGTCTCGCACGTCCAGCCCGACGGCGACGCCATCAGTTCCACGTTGGCGATCGCCTGGCTGCTGGGCAAGCTGGGCAAGCGCTGCACGCTTTTTAACGAAGGACCGGTTCCCGAACGCTTGTCCTATCTATGGGGCAGCGACAGCATCCTGACGAACGCGTCCGGCACAGCCGGGCGCGCCTATCGTCATGTCATCGCGGTCGACTGCGCGGACTTCAGCAGGGTCGGCAATGCCAAGGAACAGTTCGAGGACGGCTACGAGCTGCTTAATATCGATCATCATCCGACGAACAACGGATTCGGTCTTATCAACGTGCTTCGGTCCGACGCCGCGGCGACGGCCGAGATTTTATTCGAATTGATCGAACGGGCCGGCGTGCCGCTCGATGCGGACGTCGCGACCGCCATTTATACAGGCATGCTTACCGATACCGGCGGTTTCCGCTACAGCAATACGAGCCCGAAGGTGCTGAACATCGCTTCTAGGTTGATCGATCTGGGCGTCGACGGACCGATGCTGGCCGAGCTGCTGCTGGAGCGGATGACGCTTCAGCAGATGCTGGTCCTGCAGCGCGCGCTGTCGCGCTTGACGTTCAGCGAGGACAAGCGGATCGCCTGGCTGTGGGTCACGCCCGAAGACATGGCGGAGACAGGCGCTAAAAATGAAGATCTCGAAGGCATCGTCAACTTCCCGCGCAATGTCGAAGGCGTCGAAGTCGGCATCTTGTTTAAGCAGAATGGCGAGGCATCGGTCAAGGTCAGTCTTCGTTCCGCAGGCAAGATCGACGTCGCGGCAGTATCGCAGCAGTTCGGCGGCGGCGGCCACGTCCGCGCTGCCGGCTGCAAGCTCGCGGCATCGCTAGAAGAGGCGATCGGACAAGTGACGGGCACGGTCGGAAAGGCGCTTACCGCTTATGACGCAAGCCAAAACGCATAACTTCGAAGGCGTGCTGGCGGTGTGGAAGCCGGCGGGATGGACGTCGCACGACGTCGTCGCCAAAGCGCGCCGCATTCTGGGCGTCAAGCGAATCGGCCATACAGGCACCCTCGATCCTGCGGTGACCGGCGTGCTTCCGATTTGCGTGGGCCGAGCGACGCGGATGGTCGAATATTTGCAAGAGCTCCCCAAGACGTACGAGGCGACGCTTCGGTTCGGTATCGCGACCGATACCGAGGATCTGACGGGCAATACGGTCGAGCGATGCGACGCGAGCCACCTGACCGAGGCATCGATCCGGGAAGCGGTTCAGTCGTTTGTCGGCGACATCATGCAGGTGCCGCCGATGGTGTCCGCCGTCAAGATCGACGGCAAACGGCTGTACGAGCTTGCGAGGGAGGGCGTGACGGTCGAACGTCCTGCGCGTCCCGTGACGATCTACGAGATTCGCATCGGCGACGTCAACGCCGGGGTGCCCGAGCCTGAAGTTACTTTTACCGTACGGTGTTCGAAGGGCACATACATCCGGACGCTGTGCGTCGACATCGGGCGCAAGCTCGGCGTCCCGGCGGCGATGGCCGTCTTGAAGCGGACGGAGAGCGCAGGACTCGCGCCGGAAGACAGTCTTACGCTCGAGGAGATCGCTAGCCTGCGGGAGAGCGGCGAGCTTGGCGGACGCATGATCGAGGCGGATACGCTGATCCCGTTTCCCCGCACGACGGGCGGGCAGACGGCCGCCTCCCATGCGAGGCAGGGCAAGGCGGTTCCCTTCGAGGGGCTGCAGCCGAAGCCGGACGAGGCGGGATTATGGCGGCTGTATCGCGAGGACGGCGCCTTTCTCGGCTTGTTCGAGGCGGATCTGCAGGGCCGCAGGCTCAAGGCTGTCAAAGTATTTCATCCGGAGGATTAGCGGCAGCCCGAGATTCGGCGCGCGGCGCAGTCCGAAGATGCAGGAGGACAGCAGGGTGGAACGTTACGATTTGACATATACGATGTTGCAGCAGGAAGACGGTTTACCGGCCGGCGCATGCCGGGACCGCATGGCGCTTGCGATCGGTTTTTTCGACGGCGTCCACAGAGGCCATGCCGAAGTGATCAGGCAAGCTGTATTGGCTGCGAAGGAGCGCGGCTTCGCGCCCGCCGTACTGACTTTTAGCCCGCATCCGCGGAGCGTGCTCGGCAAGGACGGCTTCGATACCGTGCTGACCCCTCTTGAGGACAAGCTGGCGCTGTTCGCCGAGCTCGGCGTCGAATTGGCGTACGTCGTTACGTTCGACTTGGGCTTCGCCGGGGTGACGGCGGACGACTTCGTACGTCGCCTACTGCTGCCGCTCGGCGTCCGCACGGCTGTCGTCGGCTTCGACTTCAGGTTCGGGCATCGTGGGCAGGGAGACGCAGAAGCGATGCGCAGGCTTAGCGACGGCGAGATCGAAGTTCGCGTAGTCGAGCCTGTCTTCGAAGGCGACGCCAAGGTCAGCAGCACCCGGATCCGCGAGCGCCTCGCCGAAGGAGATTGCGAGGCCGTGACCTTGCTGCTCGGCCGTCCGTACGCCATTTCTGGCGAGATCGTGCATGGGGACGCTCGCGGCAGGCTGCTCGGCTTCCCGACGGCCAACATGAAGCCCGCCGTTCCGTACGTGATTCCGAGGCACGGCGTCTACGCGGTGACGGTCGGCGGCGTGCCCGGCGAGGCCCGCGAGCGCGGCGGTGTCATCAACGTTGGCGTCCGGCCGACGTTCGATGCGCCGGGCGGCGCTCCGCGTCTGGAGACGAACCTGTTCGACTTCGAAGGCGACTTGTACGGACGGACGCTCACCGTGCGGTTTCACCGCTTTTTGCGGCCCGAGACGAAGTTCGCCTCCTTCGACGACCTCAAGGCGCAGATTGCGAAGGACGCCGACCATGCCAGGTCGACGCTTCGCGAACTCGGTTTGTAAGAAGCCCGGCATGAATTGTCATTATTAAGTTGCTTTGTTCATGGGCGCCGTGCTATACTATTGAACGTTGTCGGCAATGCCGGCATGCACAGAACCTTGGCTTGGCCGGACGCTCTCACCGTCGCCAGCTCGGCCACAGGCGATTAGACGAATCGAACATGGAGGTGATTGGGATGGCATTGACGCAAGAACGCAAGCAGGAACTGATCGAGCTGCACAAGACGCACGCTTCGGACACCGGATCCCCGGAGGTTCAGATCGCTATCCTGACGGAAAACATCAACAACCTGACGACGCACTTCAGGTCCCACAAGAAGGACCACCACTCGCGCCGCGGCCTGCTCAAGATGGTCGGCCAACGCCGCAAGCTGCTGGCATACCTGAAGAACAAGGACGTCAAGCGTTATAGCTCGCTGATCGAGAAGCTCGGTCTGCGCCGTTAATCGCACGCGACTCAAGCAACCTGCTTAGCCAATCGGGTCTACGCCCGGGGCGGCGGGTTGCTTTTTTCAAACTTATCGACTTGCCGGCATGCCTAAGATTCCGACGGCAGGAAATAATAGAGAGTATGTCGAATTTACATATGTCTAATTTAGAGGAGGGATTGCACTGGTACACCAAGTAGAGATGTCGCTCGGCGGCCGTCCGTTCTCCCTGGAGACGGGACGTCTGGCCAAGCAAGCGAACGGCGCCGTTGTCGTCCGCTACGGAGACACGGTCGTATTGTCCACGGTGACGGCTTCGTCCGGACCGAAGGATCTGGACTTTTTCCCGCTCACCGTCAACTATGAAGAAAAGCTGTACGCCGTCGGCAAGATTCCGGGCGGCTTCATCAAGCGCGAAGGACGCCCCAGCGAGAAAGCCATCCTGGCCTCGCGTCTGACGGACCGTCCGATTCGGCCGCTGTTCCCCGAGGGCTTCCGCAACGACGTTCAGATCGTCAGCCTCGTCATGAGCGTTGACCAGGATTGCCCGCCCGAGATCGCTGCTATGATCGGCACGTCCGCGGCGCTCGCGATCTCCAACGTTCCGTTCGACGGACCGATCGGCGGCGTCATCGTCGGCCGGGTGGACGGCAAGTTCATCATCAACCCGACGGTTGCCGAAGAAGAGAAGAGCGACATGCACGTCGTGGTGGCAGGTACGCGCGACGCGATCATGATGGTCGAAGCCGAAGCGGACGAAGTGCCGGAAGCCGACGTGCTCGAAGCGATCATGTTCGGTCACGACGAGATCAAGAAAATCGTAGACACGATCGATCAGCTCGTTGCCGTCGCAGGCCAGCCGAAGATGGAAGTCAAGCTGCATGCCGTCGACGCCGCCGTCGAGAGCGACGTTAGCGCCTTTGCCAAGGCAAGACTGGTCGAAGCCGTGCGCATCGAGGAAAAGCATGCCCGCCAGGATGCGATCGATGCCATTAACGTCGAGACGGTCGAGCATTTCGCGGCTGTCTATGCGGACGAGCCGGGCAAGCTCGGCGACGTCAAGGAAGTGCTGTACGATATCGTCAAAAACGAAGTGCGCCGCCTCATCACGCACGACAAGATCCGTCCCGACGGCCGCAAGCCGGAAGAGATCCGTCCGATCTCCGGCGACGTATCGCTGCTGCCGCGCACGCACGGCTCCGGCTTGTTCACCCGCGGCCAGACCCAGGCGCTCAGCATCTGTACGCTCGGTCCGCTCGGCGAAGTGCAGATCCTCGACGGCATCGGCCTCGAGGAATCCAAGCGGTTCATGCACCACTACAACTTCCCGCCGTTTTCCGTAGGCGAAGCCCGTCCGCTCCGCGCGCCGGGACGCCGCGAGATCGGACACGGCGCGCTGGGCGAACGCGCGCTGCTCAAGGTCATTCCGCCTGAATCCGAGTTCCCGTACACGATCCGTCTCGTATCCGAAGTGCTCGAGTCCAACGGTTCGACCTCTCAGGCGAGCATCTGCGCCAGCACGCTGGCCATGATGGACGCGGGCGTGCCGATCAAGGCGCCGGTAGCGGGCGTGGCGATGGGTCTCATCAAGGACGGGGACCAATTCACGATCCTCACGGACATCCAAGGGATGGAAGACCACCTCGGCGATATGGACTTCAAAGTGGCGGGCACCGCGAAAGGCGTGACGGCCATTCAGATGGACATTAAGATCGACGGCATCGATCGTTCGATCCTTACGCAGTCGCTCGAACAAGCCAAGGAAGGCCGCATGTTCATCCTCGGCAAGATGATGGAAGTCATGTCCGAGCCGCGCAAGGAACTCAGCAAGTACGCGCCGAAGATCATCACGATGCACATCAACCCGGACAAGATCCGCGACGTCATCGGTTCCGGCGGCAAGATCATCAACAAGATCATCGAAGATACCGGCGTCAAGATCGACATCGAGCAGGACGGCACCGTCTACATCGCTTCTTCGGACGCCGCGGCGAACGACAAAGCCCGTTCGATCATCGAGGGCATCGTCCGCGAAGTCATCGTCGGCGAGACGTATCTTGGCACGGTCAAGCGTATCGAGAAGTTCGGCGCCTTCGTCGAGATTCTCCCGGGCAAGGACGGATTGGTTCACATCTCCCAGCTGTCGACGGAGCGCGTCGCCAAGGTCGAGGACGCCGTCGCCATCGGCGACAAGATCATGGTGAAGGTCACCGAGATCGACAACATGGGACGCGTCAACTTGTCCCGCAAGGCGCTGCTGACCCCCGAGCAGGTCCAGAGCGGCCAGTAATCGCCGCTTCTCAATCGAATAATCCAAGCAAAAGAGACCGAATTTTTCAGTCTCTTTTTTTATTTGCGCCGATATGTCGTCCCAATCGCTTCGATCCTGCCGGCGTTCATAATTTGGGCCCGCAATGCATAGGATGAAGACAAGCACTTTTTGGCGCGGATGCGCACGGATAGGAGCGGAATCAGCCATGAGCAAATTGCGTTGGCCGCCGGCGGCGATGCTGGTCGTACTCGCGTTGTTGCTCGGCGCGGGCCGGTACGGTCCGCTCCGGGCTTATGTCGAGTCGGCCAAGGCCGCTCATCCCGGCGCGGCCGCTTATGCGGAATCGGGGATTTTCGGGGACAAGCCAGGGACGGAAAAGCAGGCTGAAGGAGATGCGGACGGCAAGCTCGGCCAGTGGCTGAAGGCAGAGGCGGGGAAGCGCGCCGTCGCGCCGGTGGACGCCGTCATCGATCGCGTATGGAAGGCGATCCCGGGGTACAACGGGCGGGAGGTGGATGTGGAGGCGACGTACGGCAAGGCGAAGGCCGCCGGCTTGACGGCCGAAGCGGCCGCGGCCGCTCCCGATGCCGTACCGTGGGTTTACCGCGAGATCGCACCCAAAGTGTCGCTGCGCGACCTGCAGCCGTCTCCGGTCTATCGCGGCAACCCGAAGAAGCCGGCGGTGGGGATCATGATCAACGTCGCCTGGGGCAACGAATATTTGCCTTCTATATTAAATACGCTCGATGCAGAGCGGGTGAAGGCGACCTTTTTCCTCGACGGCAGCTGGCTGAGCAAAAATAAAGAAGCGGCGGAAGAGATCAAGAGGCGCGGGCACGAGATATCCAACCATGCCTACTCACACAAAAACATGAGCACGATCAGCGACGCCAAGCAGCTCGAGGAGATCTCGAAGACGCAGTCGCTCCTCAAGGCAACGCTGGGCGTGGACAACCGCCTGTTCGCCCCGCCATCGGGCGATTTTGACAAGCGGACGGTTCGCATCGCTGCCGGGCTCGGATTGACGACCGTGATGTGGACGCTCGATACGGTCGATTGGAAGCTTCCGCCGGCATATGAAGTCGTCGCCAAGATCAAAGCGAATGTCGCGCCGGGCACTTTGATCTTGATGCATCCGACATCGACGACCGAGCAGGCGCTGAAAGGCATTATTCGTGCCGCGAAGAACAAGGGGCTCGTGCCCGGCCCGGTGTCGGAGGTGCTGTCCGAGCGCAGATTGGAAGCGGGCGGTTCGGGTAAGTAAACGGCAAGCGCTGTTGCATCTGCCGTCGCAATGTGTCGCATCGGTTGTGGGGGATGTCGATTTTTGATATCATGTTATCATTCATGGCAAGGGGGAGAACGGTTGAACAAGTACACGCTGAAGAACGGCCTGCGCGTCATGATCGAGAACATTCCGACCAGCCGGTCGGTTGCGTTCGGCATATGGGTGAAGACGGGTTCCCGGTATGAGACGCCGGCGGAGAACGGGATCTCGCATTTTATCGAGCATATGCTGTTCAAAGGCACGCGGCGCCATTCGGCGAAGGATATCGCCGATCGCTTCGACGGCATCGGCGGCAACGTGAACGCCTTCACAGCCAAGGAGTACACTTGTTATTATGCGAAGGTGCTCGATCAGCATTTGCCGATTGCCGTAGATATTTTATCGGATATGTTTTTCGAATCGCAGCTCGCCGAGGAAGAACTGGCCAAGGAAAAAAACGTCATTCTCGAAGAGATCGCCATGTACGACGACACGCCCGACGACACGGTGCACGATCTGGCTTCGACCGCCGCGCTTGGCGATCATCCGCTCGCCTATTCGATCTTGGGCACGGCGGAGCGCCTTCACGCGATGGGGCCGGACGATCTCCGCGGCTATATGTCCCGGCAATATACGATCGAGAATACGGTCGTTAGCCTCGCGGGCAACGTCGACGAGAGCGTGCTGGAGCTGCTTGAACAACACTTCGGCGGCTTCGCGGTTCACGCGGAACCGTCCGTACTCGCCGCGCCGTCGTTCAGGCCGGGTACGCTGTTCCACGGCAAGAAGACAGAACAGAACCATCTGTGCCTGACGTTCCCGGGCTGTCCGATCGACGATCCGAAAATGTACGCGATGACGCTGCTGAACAATGCGATCGGCGGCGGCATGAGCTCGCGCCTGTTCCAGGAGATTCGGGAAAAACGCGGTCTCGCGTATTCCGTCTACTCCTATCATACGAGTTACGCGGACAGCGGGTTGTTCACGGTCTATGCAGGCACGGCGCCGAAGCAGACGCGCGACGTTTACGATCTCACCATGGAAATGCTGGGTGAGGTTCATGCGAAGGGTCTGAGCGAAGCCGAGGTCAGCCGGGGCAAGGAACAGCTCAAAGGCAACTTGATCCTGAGCCTCGAGAGTACGAGCAGCCGAATGAACCGTCTCGGCAAAAACGAGCTGATGCTCGGCCGCCACCTGACGCTCGACGAGATGATCCAGCGCATCGACGCCGTCACGATGGACGACGTCGCGCAGATGATGAACCGCATTATGAGCGAGCCTGCCGCGATTGCGCTTGTCGGCTCGCAAGAGAAAGTGCTGTCGGGAATAGGGAGGGAATTCGTTGTATCCAATCCAGTTGAAGCGGCTGCCGGGGAATGAAGACGTTCCGCTGCCGCGCCGTATGTCCGAATGGGCGGCGGGCTTCGATCTGCACGCCGCAGTCGCCGAGCCGGTCGTGCTCGCGCCGGGAGAGCGGGCGCTGATCCCGACGGGTTTCGCCATGGCGATGCCTGCCGAGCTCGAGGCCCAGATTCGTCCGCGCAGCGGCCTCGCCTTCAAGCATGGCATTACCTGCCTTAATTCGCCGGGCACGATCGATGCCGATTACCGCGGCGAAGTGAAGGTGCTGCTCGTGAATTTGGGGCAGCAGCCGTTCGCCATCGAACGCGGAGAGCGCATCGCGCAGATGGTCATCCAGCATGTGCCGCAGGTGACGATCGAAGAGACCGACGAGCTGCCCGATACGGTGCGTGGCGCCGGCGGTTTTGGACATACCGGGAAATAATCGAAAACGTCATGCCGGGCATTAACGCCCGGTATGACGTTTTTTTTGTGGATGTGAAACCAAATGAAGCGTTGACCAGTCTAATGTCGCGAATGGAGGTCGGATCGCTTGACGTGTACATGTACCCGGGATACATCAAAAAGCCGTATCGGATCGAAATACCGCTCGGCGATTAGTTCGTCCATTCAATCGGCGCGAGGCCATCAGAGCCCCGCGCCTTTTTTATTGCCGTGCGGTCTTCTGCCTCCTCCGCACCCGCCGGGGGGCGGCTGCATACGATGTGCTATGCAAGTCGCGCGGCGTGCCGCCCCAGAAGCGACGTCATCGCCCGGGCGGAACGCCCCCGGCCGCCCGCGCCGAGGCAACTGTCAGGCGCAAGGTCAAAGGAGGGAAAAGCCATGCTTACGGGCGTGCATATTGTCATCGCGGGAGGAGACGCTCGGCAGATCGAGGTCATCAGGCGCCTTACCGAAATGGACGCAACGGTATCGCTGATGGGGTTCGATCGGCTCGACACGCCTTTTTCCGGCGTGACGAAAACGGAATGGACGCCGGATGCGCTGCGCAGCGCGGACGCGTTGCTGCTGCCGGTGGCGGGCACAGAGGAGGACGGCGGGATCTCGGCGATCTTCACCGATCAGGAGCTGAAGCTAACGGACGAATACGCGGCGGCGCTGCCGCCATCCTGCAAAATTTATACGGGGCTTGCAAGGCCGTATCTCCGCAAGCTCGGCGAGAAGCACAGGCTCACGGTCGTCGAACTGTTCGAGCGCGACGACGTGGCCATTTACAATTCCATACCGACGGCAGAAGGCGCCCTGATGATGGCGATTCAGCATACGGACATTACGATTCACGGCTCTACATGCATGGTGTTAGGTCTCGGACGAACGGGGTTGACGATGGCGCGGACGCTGCAAGGATTGGGAGCCCGCGTGCTTGCCGGCGTTCGCCGGGAGGATGCATTCGCGAGGGCGTACGAGATGGGTTTCGAGCCCTTCTACATCGCTGATTTGGCGCGCCTGGCGGGGAACATTGACTTGATTTTTAATACGATACCTAATATGATAGTCACAGCACAAGTGATCTCCAAACTTCCCCTTCGCGCGGTCATTATCGACCTTGCATCCAAGCCCGGCGGCACCGACTTCCGCTTTGCGGAGAAGCGCGGCATCAAGGCGCTCCTGGCGCCCGGATTGCCCGGCATCGTCGCCCCCAAGACGGCGGGACGCATCATCGCGAACAGTCTGTGCCAGAGCATTCTGGACGACCACAAACAGGGGGAAGCGCCATGAACTGGCAAGGAATCACTGTCGGGTACGCCCTGTCCGGCTCGCATTGCACGCTGCCGGAGATTATGCCTCAGATCCAGCGCTTCGTGGATGCCGGAGCGAACGTCGTGCCGGTCGTCAGCCAGAGCGTGCTGACGACCGACACCCGCTTCGGGGCATCGGCGCATTGGCGATCCGAATTAACCCGCATCACCGGCAACGAGATCATCAGCTCGATCGTGGACGCCGAGCCGCTCGGTCCGTCCAAGCGCTTCGACGTGATGCTTATTGCGCCTTGCACGGGCAATACGACGAGCAAGCTTGCCAACGCGATGACCGACGGCCCGGTGCTGATGGCGGCCAAGGCGCAGATGCGCAACGGCAGGCCGCTCGTGCTGGCCATCTCCACGAACGACGGCCTCGGCCTGAATGCCGCCAACATCGCGAAGCTGCTCGTTGCGAAGGGCGTTTTCTTCGTCCCGTTCGGCCAGGACAATCCGGAGCAGAAGCCGAACTCGCTCGTCGCCAGAATGGATCTGGCGATCGACGCCTGCGAAGCGGCCCTTCAGGGCAAGCAGCTGCAGCCGATGCTGATCGAACGATTTTTATACGCTTAAATCTACTATATAGAGAAGGTTGCTAGATAAGGGGGGGAGCATCGAGATGTCTACGTCTACGTTTTTTAACGTCGCCGTCGTGGGAGCCACGGGCGCCGTTGGGGAACAGATCCTGAAGCAGCTTGCACATCGCGACTTCCCGATCAAGGAACTGAAGCTTCTGTCTTCGGCGCGTTCCGCCGGAACGAAGATCGATTTTAAAGGCCGCAGCCATACGGTAGAAGAAGCGACGCCGGACAGCTTCAAGGGCGTGGATATCGCACTCTTCAGCGCGGGAGGCGACGTCTCGAAGGCGCTGATCCCGCACGCGATCGAGCATGGCGCCGTGTGCATCGATAATACGAACGCGTACAGGATGGATCCCGGCACGCCTCTCGTCGTTCCGGAGGTCAATATCGACAAGGTGGCGGAGCACAAAGGCGTCATCGCGAATCCGAATTGCTCGACGATCCAGATGGTCACTGCGCTCAAGCCGCTTTACGATCGTTACGGCTTATCCCGCATTATCGTGTCGACGTACCAAGCCGTGTCCGGTGCGGGTGCGCGGGCGATCGACGAGCTGCTTCGCCAGTCGAAGGAAGTGCTGGCCGGGGGCGATCCGAATCCTGACATCCTGCCGGTCGGCTCGCTGCCGGTGAAGCACCAGATCGCGTTCAACGCGATTCCGCAGATCGACAAGTTCCAGGACAACGGCTTCACGCTCGAAGAGATGAAGATGATCCGCGAGACGAAGAAGATCATGAATGACGAATCGCTCGAAGTGACCGCCACTTGCGTGCGTATCCCCGTCGTTTACGGCCATTCCGAGTCGGTGTACGTCGAGCTGAAGCAGGATTTCGACGTCGATGACATCAAGTCGCTGCTCGCGGATGCGCCGGGAATCGTCCTCCAGGACGATCCCGACAGCCAGACGTACCCGCTCGCGACGGAGGCGGCCGGCAAGAACGACGTGTTCGTCGGTCGCGTGCGCCGCGACCTGTCGAATCCGCGTGCGCTCAACTTGTGGATCGTCTCCGACAATCTGCTCAAGGGCGCCGCCTGGAACGCGGTCCAGATCGCCGAGCACATTGCGGCTATCCGCTCCTGAAGCGACAGCCCCAGCCCTTCCCGGCAGTCGGGGAGGGCTAGTTTGACGAAAAAGCGCCCCAATCCCCTCCTGCCACCCGGCGGCGCCAAGTCACCAAGGTTCCGACATTTATGAGGCGAGGAAGGATGCAACGATGGTTACGGTTCAAAAATTCGGAGGGACGTCGCTGTCCGACGCGAGCGGTCGGGAGCACGTCCTCCGTCATATTCGGCGCGAATACAAGGCGGGCGCCGAGCTCGTCGTCGTCGTATCGGCGATGGGCCGGCGGGGAGAACCATACGCGACGGATACGCTGCTGGAGTGGATCGGTTCGAACGGCGGCGGACTGGCCCAGCGAGAGAGAGACCTGCTCATGAGCTGCGGCGAACTGATTTCGGCGACCACCTTGTGCAGCCTGCTGAACGCGGCCGAGATGCCGGCCGTCGTTCTTACGGGCGGCCAAGCCGGCATCGTCACCGACGACAAGTTCGGTTCCGCGCGTATCTTGGAGGTCAAGACGGAGCGGATCCAAGCTTACTTAAAACAAGGGAAAATCGTCGTCGTTACCGGATTTCAGGGCGCGACGCCGACCGGAGAGATCACAACGCTCGGACGGGGAGGCAGCGACACGTCGGCTACTGCGCTCGGCGCGGCGCTCCAGGCGCAGATCGTCGATATTTATACGGATGTCGACGGCATTCTGACCGCCGATCCCCGGATCGTATCGGAGGCGAGGCAGCTTGCCGTCGTCAGCTATGACGAGATCTGCAACATGGCTCACAACGGCGCCAAGGTCATTCATCCAAGAGCGGTCGAGATCGCGATGAAGGCGGGGATACCTGTCCGCGTACGCTCAACCTTCTCCGACGGGGAAGGGACGCTCGTCACGCATGCCAACGCGGCGGAAGGTCACATCGGCTGGAGCGATCGTACGGTGACGGGACTGGCGCACGTCAAGGGCGTCACCCAGATCTCGATCTCGGCCGAAGGCTCCGCGCTCAATCCGCAGCTCCAGGTGTTCCGCGCGATGGCGATGAACGGCATCAGCGTCGATTTTATCAACGTCATGCCGGCCGGCGTCCTGTATACGGTGCCCGATCATGACGCGCCGCTTGCCGTCAAGCTGCTGTCGGAGCTCGGCTTCGATCCCCGCGTGCGCAGCGGCTGCGCCAAGGTATCGGTCATCGGCGGCGGCATGAACGGGGAACCGGGAGTCATGGCCAAGATCGTCGAGGCGCTGTCATCGCGCCATATTCCAATCCTTCAGTCGGCGGATTCGAACACGACGATCTGGGTGCTGGTGTCCGAGGAGGATATGGCGGCCTCGCTGTCCGCGCTTCACTCGGCATTTGCCCTGCACGCGGTCTCATAAGCGTCATGAACGATAGGATACAGCATTCATTTAGTTCGGCTTTATAGACGAAGGAGGATGTTAGTATGGATTTCGGCCGCCTGATCACAGCGATGGTGACCCCTTTTAACGAGCAACTGGAGATTGACTGGGACGCGACTGGACGGCTCATAGACGAGCTTATCGAAGTGCAAAAGTCAGACAGCCTGGTCGTGTGCGGCACGACGGGCGAGTCGCCGACGCTGACCGAGGAGGAGAAGCTTGAGCTTTTCCGCTTCGCCGTGAGACGGGCGGCCGGACGCGCCAAGATCATCGCAGGCACCGGAAGCAACGATACGGCGCACTCGATTCACCTGAGCAAGCTCGCCGAGCAGACCGGGGTCGACGGACTCCTGCTCGTGGCGCCTTATTACAACAAGCCGAATCAGGAAGGCCTGTACAGGCATTTTAAGGCGATCGCCGAATCGACATCGCTGCCGGTCGTGCTGTACAACGTGCCTGGACGCACGGTCGTGAGTTTGTCCAGCGAGACGACGCTGCGTCTGGCGGAACTGCCTAACGTAGTCGCTACCAAGGAATGCGTCTCGGTCGAACAGGCGACGGAGATCGCGGCCGGCGCGCCCGACGGTTTCCGCGTTTACAGCGGCGACGACGCTATCACCCTGCCGATGCTGGCCGTCGGCGCTCATGGCGTCGTTAGCGTAGCCAGCCATGTGGTCGGCTCGGAGATGAAGGCGATGATCGAAGCCTATCTGGACGGTCGCGTCGCGGAGGCTGCCCGCATCAATGCGAGGTTGTTCCCGATTTTCAACGGTTTGTTCAAATGTCCTCACCCGGTTCCGAACCCGGTTGCCGTCAAGTATGCTCTGGGACTCAAGGGGCAACCCGTAGGCGGCGTCAGGCTGCCGCTCGTGGATGCTTCGGAGCCGGAGCGGGCGTTTATCGAAAAGCTGTTCGTCTGATCGAGAGCCGTTGGGCGCAGGCGATCCAGCCACGGATTAAAGGACTGTGCCGCAAGTCATCTTGAATGACGCGGCCCGGTCCTTTTTCATTTTACGCGGACGGCGTCCGCGCCGATATCGGCGTTGCGAAATGGAGAGAATAATCGCATTCGGCCGCATTCGTTAGCCTGACTTGTACGAGAGGTTTGGCATCATGTATAATGGGGTGGAGTGAATGGGTGCGGCCAAAATTTGCAACTTGACAATTCCATAGAACGGGATCGTCGAATTATTGTAGGAGGTACTAGACTTGTCCAAGAAAAACAGCACAGACAAATTATTGATTTACGCCCTGGGCGGCGTCGGCGAGATCGGGAAAAATATGTATGTCGTTCAATACGGGAACGATATCGTCGTCGTCGACGCAGGACTCAAGTTCCCGGAAGAAGAGATGCTCGGCATCGACGTCGTCATTCCGGATATCACGCATCTGCTGGAGAATCGCGAGAAGGTTCGCGGCATTCTCGTTACGCACGGGCACGAGGACCACATCGGGGGCCTGCCTTACGTATTGAAGCAGCTGAACGTGCCGATCTATGCCACGCGTCTGACGACCGGCCTGATCGAAAATAAGCTGAAGGAAGCGGGACTGCTGGGCGATACCAAGCGGATCCTCATCACCGCCGATTCGGAAGTGCAGATGGGCTCGATCAAAGCGACCTTCTTCCGCACGAACCACAGTATCCCGGATTCGGTCGGCGTATGCCTTGAGACGCCGGAAGGCACCGTCGTTCATACGGGCGACTTCAAGTTCGACCATACGCCGGTCAACGACCAGTACGCGGACCTGCAGCGGATGGCCGAGATCGGCAAGCGCGGCGTGCTCGCGCTCCTGTCGGACAGCACCAATGCGGAACGTCCCGGATTCACGCCGTCGGAGAGCAATATCGGCAAGGAATTCGAGGAGATCTTCCGCCGCGCGAAGCAACGTGTCGTCGTCGCGACGTTCGCGTCCAACGTTCACCGGATTCAGCAGGTGATCAATGCAGCCGCCGAGACGCGCCGCAAGATGGCGGTCGTCGGACGCAGTATGGTGAACGTGGTTACCATCGCTTCGGAGATGGGATATCTCGACGTTCCCGAAGGCATGATCATCGAGCCCGAAGAAGTGAACAAGCTGCCGGCGGACCGCGTCGTCATCCTGTCGACGGGCAGCCAGGGCGAGCCGATGTCGGCGCTGTCCCGGATGGCGCGTTCGACGCACCGCAAGGTGGACATCCTCGCCGGCGATACGGTCATCATCTCGGCGACGCCGATTCCCGGCAACGAGAAATACGTCGGCCGTACGGTCGACGAGCTTATGCGCTTGGGCGCTCATGTCATTTACGGGCCCGGCTCCGTATCCGGCGTACACGTATCCGGCCACGGCAGCCAGGAAGAGCTGAAGCTGATGCTCAACCTGATTCGTCCGCAGTACTTTATCCCGATCCACGGCGAGTACCGGATGCTTCGCCACCACGCTCTCCTCGGCGAGTCCGTGGGCATCGAGCGGGAGAACATTTTCCTGTGCGACATCGGCGATGTCGTGGAATTCCAAAACGGTACGGCGCGCAAGGCGGGCAAAATCCCGTCGGGCAACGTTCTGATCGACGGACTCGGCGTAGGCGATGTCGGCAACATCGTGCTTCGCGACCGCAAGCTGCTGTCGCAGGACGGCATTCTGGTCGTCGTGGTTACGCTGTCCAAGCAGGACGGCACGATCCTGTCGGGACCGGACATTATCTCCCGCGGCTTCGTCTACGTGCGCGAATCCGAAGGTTTGCTCGAAGAGGCGAACCGCATCGTGACCGGCACGCTGCATAAGCTGATGAGCGACAATGTCAACGAGTGGGCTTCCTTGAAGACCAACGTGAAGGACGCGCTGGGACGCTTCCTGTACGAGCAAACGAGAAGAAGACCGATGATCCTGCCGATCATCATGGAAGTATAGAACGACGAGCGAGCAACCCCACACTCAAACCGAAAGCCGATGCCTCGATACATTCGAGGTCATCGGCTTTTTGCATGCCTCCGGATCTGGCGGTCCTGCCGCATAATGTCGGCGCCCCCGCTCATACTATGTCGAGCCGTCGGCGCCGCCCGGCGCCTTCAAGGCGATGCAGCGATACGGAAGGAAGTGCCCGGATGACGAACAACAAGACGCCCGACCAAGCTGAACAGCCCGTGACGCCGGAAGAAGCCCGAAAGGGTTCGGTCGTCGCGGATACGATCGCGCAGCTTGGGACGACGAGTGTGCCCGCCGCCGAATCGAACGTATTCTGTCTGACGATCATCGGTCAAGTCGAAGGCCATGTGATGCTTCCGCCGCAGAACAAGACGACCAAGTACGAGCATCTGATCCCACAGCTGGTGGCCGCGGAGCAAAATCCGAAAATTGAAGGCTTGCTGATCGTGTTGAATACGGTCGGGGGAGATGTGGAGGCGGGGCTTGCGATCGCAGAGATGATCTCCTCGCTCACGAAGCCCAAGGTCGCCGTCGTGCTTGGCGGGGGCCATTCGATCGGCGTCCCGATCGCCGTAGCCGCCGACTACACGTTTATCGCGGAAAGCGCGACGATGACGATTCATCCGATCCGGATGAACGGGCTTGTGATCGGCGTACCTCAAACCTTCGAATATTTGGATAAAATGCAGGAACGCGTCGTCCGTTTCGTAACCAGGCACAGCAAGGTCGGCGACGAGAAATTCAAGGAGCTTATGTTCAAAACGGGCGAACTGGCCAGAGATATCGGTACGACGGTGGTCGGCCCGGACGCCGTGTCGTACGGACTCATCAACGCGATCGGCGGAATCGGCGACGCGCTGCGCGAGCTTAACCGTCGTATGGCCGAACGCAGACTGGCGTTCGCAGCGCCTCAAGGAGGCGAAGTACAATGACGATCTATACGACGATGCCCCTCGAGGTTGTGCTCGAAGGCTGGAGTGCAGACCCCGAGCCGATGCTCGAGGTGGAGTACGGCCCGATGCGGCTGCTCGTCGCGCCCGTCGCTCCCGGCGTGGGCAAGCTCGTCCGATTGCTGTCGGCGCCGCTCGACGCGTATTTGCAGCCTGCGTTCGAGCCGGGCAGACTGATTTATTTCGGCGCGGCAGAGCAGCGTGTCACGGATCGACCGGCGTCGATATCCGGCGGAGAATGGGGACTTTAGACTGTCCGTTCCGTTTGCCTTGGCTCATGCGTCACTCCGGTAAACTATGGTATAATGGGTGACCGGAGGTGACGGATTTGGCCAAGCGCAAAAAGAAAAAGGCAACCTTGGGCGCAAGCCTCAAATATGAAATATACGGCATCCTGTTGATTACGATTTCCGTCATCGCCATGTACGGCGAAGCCGCAGGCGGACGTTCCTTATCCAAGCTGTTCGGATATATGCTGGGCAAGTTTTATTTTCTACTGCCGAT
>Ga0209566_100676_pt1 | contig 20192 bp, 24 predicted proteins | sample Araplavi_mTSA_r2_2_FD_184287 | JGI IMG/M metagenome (GOLD analysis project Ga0209566, IMG submission 184287) | Arabidopsis root microbial communities from North Carolina, USA - plate scrape CL_Cvi_mTSA_r2 (SPAdes) (version 2) | ecosystem: Host-associated > Plants > Roots > Endosphere | place...
CGCATCGCCTGCGCGTAACTGAGTCGTTAGCGTCCGGCGAGCGGCCTCACAGTCGCCAAATTGCAGCTCCAGACCACAGTGGACTCACCTCTCTAGTCCGACTTTACCCACTTCATAGCGGCAAATTACAGGCATTCATCCAAATTAGGCGCTGCAATTGGGCAAAACCGGACTGCAGCAGCCTATTTCGTCCAATTGACGACTGCAATTCAGCAAAACCGGACTACAGCGAACAGGTGACACCTTCGCCTCCAGACAAGCTACTCCCCACAACCCCACCACTTCCACCACAAGCATATTTTTCCAGACAACTCCAACTCTACTACCAAACCAGCAACTCTTCTGCATCCCCAACTCTACCACCCAACCAGCTGCTCGTCCCGATCCCACCACTTCTGTCACCCAAGCCGCAGCCGCACTTCCCCCGCCTTAGCGTGTTCCTCGACGCTAAACCCGCCTCCGAGGCGCAGCCGCCCAGCTTAGCGTTGTTTTACAACAGCGCGCCAGCCGGCACACGACGCCAACCGCGCGCCAACACAAAAAAGCTGCCCCAAAGCCATCTATGATGACTTTGGAACAGCCTCTGTTACGCTGTAATTAGGACAGCGATACGATTTTACCCGTTGCCTGCGATTCGAATGCAGCCAGGATGACGTTCAGGGAACGCATTCCCTCTTCACCAGAGATGCGCGGCGCTTGGCCTGCGGCGATGCTGGCGATGAACTCGTCGATGACGCCGCTGCTCACTTGCTTCTCGTTCGTGGAGATGGCACCGACTTTGTACTTCTCCACGCTGCCGTCACGCAGCTCGACGATCACTTGGTCGTCCGGATGCGTGCCGATCTTCATCACACCGTTCTCACACCACAGCACGGTGGAATTGTCCTCGCCTTTGTAATACGTCCAGCTGGCAACCAGGGAACCGATCGCGCCGCTCTTCATGCGCAGTACGCAAGTTGCGTTGTCGTCCACTTGTGTGCCTTCTTTGTGAATGGTGCCAACGAAAGCAGCCACTTCGGAAACCTCGTCGCTCAGCATCCAGCGGATCAAGTCGGATTTATGTACGCCGAGGTCGCCCATAGCGCCCATGATCGCTTCTTCTTTGCGGAAGAACCAGCTGTCACGGCCGTCAATACTCCAGCGCTCTGGGCCTGGATGACCGAAGGACGTGCGGAATGTAAGCACACGGCCCAGCTTACCGCTATCCAAAATTTCTTTGGCCTTCACATGCGGAGGCATCAGACGCTGATTATGGCCGACCATCAAGAACACGCCGTTCTTTTGGGCTGCGGCAATCATCGCTTCCGCTTCTTCTGTTGTCGAAGCCATCGGCTTCTCTACAAGCACATGCGCGCCGGCATTCGCAGCGGCAATGGATACTTCCGCGTGCAGATAGTTCGGTGTGCAGACGCTGACTGCGTCCACTTTTTCATTCGCAAGCATTTCTGTATAACTGCTATAAGCTTTACCGCCATAAGTTTGCGCGTAGTGCTCCGCTCTCTCGATTACAGGATCAACGAAAGCGACAAGCTCCACATTCGGATTCCAACCGTATTCCGGAATATGACGATGTTTGGCAATCGAGCCGCAACCAACGACGGCAACTTTAATTTTACTCATGATTCGTTTCTCCTCAATTCACAAATTACGAACGAACGTTCGTGTAATGTTCTTTTACCCAGTTCAAGCTGTTTTCCACGCTTGTAAGCGGCGGTTTTTGGCAGTGATCTTGTTCCACCACGAGCCATTCTGCGCCAGCTTGCTCCGCAGCCACGATCACTTTCTCTAGATCAACGTTGCCGAGACCAAGCTCCAACGTAACGATTTTGCCTTCTTCGTCTTTGCTGAAATCTTTAAAATGAACGAGCGGCAGACGGCCTGCATATTTCGCAATATAAGCAAGCGGATCCTGCCCGGCGAATTGTACCCAGCACACGTCCATTTCAACGTTGATGGCGTCTTCGCCAGTTTTGGCATACATCGCATCGAACACGAATTCGTCTTCAATCTTGGCGTGGAATTCAAAATCATGGTTATGATACAGGAATTGCAAGCCCTGTTTCTTCGCTTCCGCAGCAATCTCTTCGCAAGTTGCAATAATTTGCTGCCATTGCTCAACGGTTTGACGCTCATCCGGCATCACATACGGACAAATGATATATTTCGCACCAATGGTGCGCAGATAATCGATTTCACCTTGCAGGTTGCTGCGGAGATTCGCCAAGCTCACATGGCTGCCAATTGCTTTCAAGCCGATTTCATCCAACAGCTGTTTGAGCTGTTCCGCAGGCATGCCGTAGTAACCGGCAAACTCAACACCTTCGTATCCGAGCTTCGCCACATGACGAAGAGTGCCTTCCATATCGTTAGCCATATCGTCTCTTAGCGTATACAATTGCAATCCAATTCCAATACGAGCCATTTCCTCATCTCCCTAATTTGCGAATATAGCATCATTATAAGATGCCTAGCCTAGCCTGACCATTCACGATATAATTGAAACATCTCCTATTTGGCTACGAAAGGTGGACGCCATGGATTCCGAACTGTTAACATGCGGCTACTCCTTCCATATGGAAAACTTTACGGTCAGTACGAAAAGCGGACTCACTTCTTATCTTTTTCGTTTGCAAACGGAAGGCACCAGCGAAGCGTTGGTGAACGGCAAGCTGCAGCGGATCGAAGCTGGCGATCTGCTGCTCTATCAGCCCGGCGATCCCTATGAGCTGCGCATCGAAGAGCAGGCCGACGGCAAATTCGCCAGCGGCGACTATTATTTGTTCTGCAAAGGCGACTGGATCGACGCCTGGTGGCGGCGCAGCGTCAAGCCCACATACAGCCGCATCGATCTCGATCCACGGCTGATCTCGCTCTGGCGCCAGCTCATTCTGGAGAAGCGCAGAATGGAGGAGGAGAACCGCGAGCTTAGCGGCTACTTGCTGCAAGCGCTCTGTCTGTATGTGGAGCGGGCGGCCACGGAGACCGTTTCCCTGCAAGGGCGTCCGTTCACCGGTACGCGGATGAAACGGTTTATTGAAGCGCACGCGACAGCGACGTTCAAAATCGAGGATGTGGCCGCCCACGTTGGCTTAAGCGTCTCGCGCGCGGTGCATCTGTTCAAGGAATGCTTCGACAAGACGATGATGCAGTATGCCCTGGAAGTGCGGCTCGCCAGCGCCGTCGAACGCATGCATGACAGCTCGATGTCGCTGGAGCAGATCGCTTTAAGCTGCGGCTTCGGCAGCTATCCTTATTTTCACCGCGCGTTCAAACAGAAGTTCACTATCTCACCCAAGCTGTTTCGGCAGCAGGCGAATCAGGAATAACCAAAAGGGTAACCTCCCGGTTACCCTCCCCCTTGCTCAACCGCTCACGGCTTGACCGCGCGCAGCAATTTGATACCGAGAGCAATGAAAATCACCCCGGTTATTTGGTTTAAATACTTCGCCATAGCGCCTGAACGCAGGCGGCGTGAGGCCAAATCCGTACCAATTACCACCAGCGTACACCACAGTGTGCCTGTCGTAATGAAAGTCAACCCCAGAATCAGGAATGGCAGCGCGCCATACGTATTATCCACCGAAACGAATTGCGGCAAAAAGGCTAAATAGAACAAAGCCACCTTCGGATTCAGCAAATTCGTGAGAAAGCCTTGCATATAAATTTTGCCATTCGCCGTCTGTCCCATCTCCTTCACGCCAGCCGGCTCTGATTTCGTCCGCAGCGCTTTGATCCCCATGTAGATCAGATATGCCGCTCCAATCCATTTGATAAGCTGAAAAGCAACAACCGATTTCATCAAAATGAGCGAAAGCCCGAATGCCGCAAGAACCGTATGGACGACAGCACCGCTAATGATCCCGAATACGGACATCATCCCCGCTCTTTTGCCTTGTGCCAAGCTTCTGCCCAAAATGTACAGTGTGTCGCTGCCAGGCGTAATATTCAGCACCAGCCCCGATATCAAAAATACGAAATAATGGTCAATTCCCAGCATGTCATCTACACCCCTCTCTATATCTATCTCATTACGATAGCATAGGATCAGATTTCTGGTAAGATTTCCTTGAAACTTCCCGCTGCCAAATCCCTTAAATTTGAACCAATCCAAGCGCCAAGGCGTCTAACTACGTGTTGGATAGAAACTGGTAAAAAAGCGTGCTGTTTGGCATGAAAACTTTGCTTATGATGAAACATTTTTTACTTCTGGCCCGTAATAGTAAGTGAACCGGAAAAATTCGTACATAACCGACGGCAATGATCGAAGATAATCGTTTGAATTGAATAGCAAATCTATCTATTTGTAGGAAAATTGTAAAACTATTTTAATGTTAGATTAATAAAACTCCTTTATGCTAAATCTATATCCAATTCTTAGGATGGTGACCATTGATATGAAAATGTTTATTACAATCCACAACAAAACCGTGCCCGTATACTCCGATGAGAAAAATAAAAAGAAATTCAATCTATTGAAATCCGCGCTTGAGGCGAAAGTTACGAAGGGCCGGGCCACTTTGAAGAAATGTCTGGATTCGATCATCAGTATTGAAATTGTCGGCTGCGAAGCCATTTTGCACTCATTGAACGAACGTGATTCACTCGCCTTATCCCTCTATTAATCTAGTAAAAGAAGAACGCCATCCTGTGCGGATGAGCGTTCTTTTTTCTTGCCTATATGTATCTCTCTTTGACAATATGGAGATGGTGCTGGCTATGGCCAGCAATGATATAGGCGAGAGAGCGCGCCGTAACATCCCTGCCGCTCACATTGCCCGTGCGCAGCCACGCGGATGCAGGGATCGTGTACAGCAGGCAGATCGAAGCCTGGCGCACAGCTTGGAATTCTGCAAGCAGCGTAGTCAGCTTGAATTCGCTCAACGAACCATTCTCAATCAAGACATCCTGATCGAAGCCTGGCAGAGGCGTCGTATCGCCGCGCGCAATGCGCATCAGCCGATAACTCATGACCCGCTCCGTGTCCGTGATATGACCCAGCACTTCCTTCAAGCTCCATTTCCCCTCCGCATAGCGGTGCGAGCTCTGCTCCTCCGTCACTTGCGCGAATAAAGCGGCGATCTCCTCCCCCTGGCGTTGTAAAAAAGTGAAGATCTCTTCATTCGGCACCGTGCTGATATAATCTGCAAAAAAAGGCGCATATTCATGACTTTCCGGTCGCTGCAGCATGCTGAGTCACCCTCCCAATCTAAAATTAGTTCTATCATACCTGAACTTGGAATGATTTGGAATCCATCTTTTTTTAACTTGTCAAATTGATGATACTTTATTTATTTTCAGTTTTGAGCGGCGGCTCAGCATCCGGATAAAACGTCATGTGCGTCTTCTCTTTCTTATAATAGCGCAGTCTGTCTGCCAACTTACCTGTATGGAGCTCAAATTTGTGGCCATCGGGATCTGTAAAATAAATGGAAAGTGCGTCTTGTTCGCTGCGCGGACGGCCTGGCAGGATGCTCACATTAAGCTCTGTTAACCGCTCCAAATGATACTCGTAGTCCTCCTCTTTGATGGTGAACGCCATATGGGTGTAGGACTGATGAATTTCGTTTCGTGGAATCTCCTCCTCCACATTCAACGCGAGCCAGAGTCCGTCAAGATCAAAATAGGCGAGTTTCCGCCCTTTGACCAGCAGCTTCGCGCCGAACACTTCCTGATAAAAACGAATCGATCTCTCCAGATCGGAAACGGAAAATAAAAGATGATTGATGCCCTGCAGCTTCATCGTATTTTCTGGCTCCTTTGCGGTGCGGGATTGTTGGATGGTTTAAGTATAGCATATTCGTACTTGCAGGACGGCACCCCTCCCCTATTTGAATTCCTCATTCAAATGAAGGTATCATAAGAAGGTAATGTTGAACCATCATCTGTGAGGTGCAAATCATGAGAACTGAAAGTCAAATTAAGCGGAAATTGAACGAACTGCAGCAGCAGCAACAAGCGGTGCAAGCGCGTAAAGACGCCGCTGGCAGCGATGCCGAGCGCGAGGCGCTGAACGCCCAGCTGGAGCGGCTAGGCGATATAATCGACATGCTGGAGTGGGTGCTGAATGCGCCGATCGGAAGTTACCACGTGTAGCGTGAGCTCGCTTGTGGGGACTCCATGGCAGCGAGAAGCTGATCCGGCTATAACGGTGAACCACAAGAGTTGCTAGTATGGCGATTGTGGCCGCGTGCAGGCTTGCCAACAACGGTGACAACTTGCTGGAGTCCGGTTTCGCCGAACTGCAGCGATCGTTTGGCCGAGCTATGCCGCTGCAGTCCGATTTTGCCTGACTAGAGAGGCTTTTTGCAGGTGCAAGCCTTTTAAGTAGCGGCTGTAAGTGGGCAAATCCGGACTGGAAACGCGGCGTCGGCTTTAAGTCGGCAATTTCGCACTGCAGACAGCAGCTGCTCACGACGGACACAGCATGGCACAAAAAAGCTCCACAGCCACAACCGGCAGTGGAGCTTTTCGGCTAAAGCAGTGCTTAGCCGTACTTGTACGTGATGCCGTGGCCGCCCTTCGGGTACACCCAGTCGATATTGTGCGACGGGCACGCGATCCGGCAAGTGCCGCACTCAATACAGTTTTCGAACGCGACGGTTGTAATTTTCAGCTTCTTTTCCCATTCATAGACATCCGATGGGCAAAAATAGTTGCAATCCTTGGTTGTGCAGCTCAAGCACGTTTGTGCATCCTTAATAATCAAATGTGACTTGTCATCACACTTGTAGCGAATGGTGAACAGTTTCTCTGAGACGTCAGTCTGGCTCATCCGTTCATCGCCCTCCATCCTTTATAGCCCAGCTTCATGAGGTTCATCGTGCCCCCGGCCGCGTCTTTGATGAGCTGGACGGCCATTTTTTGCTTATCCGCCTTCGACTCCCCGTTCACAAGGAACATATTATACGCCGCTTCGTTCAGCGCCCTCGGCAGCTTGTCGAAGAGCAGATCAGGGTCCTGCTCCTTAAGGAACTGATGCATGCCCTTGTATTTCTTCAAATCTTTGTGCACAAACGATTCGCGGATTTTCTGATCGTAAGCCCGCAACGAAGCCGCCGAGAAGTCACCGCGCGCCTTGGCTTCAACGATCGCTTCGCCCGCCAAGCGGCCGGACGTCATCGCCAGATTCGTGCCCTCACGGTGCACGAAATTTACGAGCTGCGCCGCATCGCCGCACACACACCAGCCGTCGCCGGAGAGCGGCGGGATCGAATGAAAGCCGCCTTCGGGAATCAGATGCCCCGAATACTCCTTCGTCTCGCCGCCTTGAATCAGCTTGCGGATCATCGGGTGCTGTTTCACCGCGTCAAGAACCGCATAAGGCTTCACCTTTTTATCGCGAAGATGATTCACCATTACCCCGACACCCAGTGAAATCGTTTCCTTATTCGTGTACAAAAAGCCCATGCCCGCCATGCCCAAGGACGTTTCGCCCATGAATTCAATGGTCACGCCTTCGTCGCCCTCCAGGCCGAAGCGGTCCTCGATTTTCTCCTTCGGCAAGGCTATCACTTCTTTGACTGCCAAGGAAACCTCATCGGGCTGCCATTCGCGGTGAATGCCCATCGCCTTGCCGAGCAAAGAGTTAACGCCATCGGCAATGATCACGACGTCCGCGTACAGATCGCCGTCCTCCCGGTCCGTACGGACACCGACGAACCGGTTCCCCTCGCGGATCACATCGAGTGCGACCGTTTCATAGATCGGCAAGGCGCCAGCCGCCACCGCTTTATCGGCGAACCATTGGTCGAATTTAACCCTCAGGCCGGTAAAACAGTTATAAGGTTCCTTGTACGCTTCATTGCGGTGGCCGAATGTCACCATGGACTCCTTGCCCATCATCCAGACGCGCTGCTCCACAATGTAGCGTTCCATCGGAAAATTTTTTTCTTTCCAGAACTCCGGCACCAGCTCCTCGATTTGCTTGCGGTACAGCACTCCCCCAAAAATATTTTTGGCGCCAGGAAATTCCCCGCGCTCCAGCAGTACAACCGACAAGCCGGCCCGGGCCATCGTTAATGCAGCCGCCGCTCCGGCGGGGCCGCCGCCGACGACAATCGCGTCAAACTTTTCGCTCATCTGGCTTCACTCCTCTCCTGTGCGGCCATATTGACCTCCTGCGACACAGATCCCTCAGCTGCAGCTTCTGCACCTGCTGCCGGACTGTCTGCGCCTGGCAGCGGCATGCCAAACAGCGTACGGCGCTTTTTGATCTCCGCGGTGATCGCCGGAACGATCTTGAACAAATCGCCGACGATGCCGTAATGCGCAAATTGAAAAATCGACGCCTTCTCATCCTTATTGATCGCCACGACTACATCGGCGTTGCTCATGCCGACCGTATGCTGCACAGCGCCGGAGATGCCGATGGCGAAGTATAGCTTCGGGCGCACCGTCGCGCCGGTCTGGCCGACCTGGTGCTCGTGCCCGATCCAGCCCGCGTCGACCGCCGCCCGGGACGCGCCCACGACGCCGCCAAGCGCCGCCGCCAGCTCGGCGAGCGGTGCAAAACCGTCAGGCCCGCCCAGCCCGCGGCCCCCGGAGACGATAATCTCGGCTTCTTCGAGATTAATCTTGCCCGTTTCGTGCAGAAAGTCGAGCACCTGTGCGGCAATCTCTTCCTCGCGCATCCCGGCCTCGATGCGCACGATCTCCCCTGTGCGCGCCGTGTCCTTCGGCAGCGCCTGGAACACGCCGGCGCGCGCAGTCGCCATCTGCGGCCGGTACTGCTTACAGAGGATGGTGGCCATCATCTTCTCGGAAAAAGCCGGTCGGCTGGCCAGCAGCAGCCGTGAAGGCGGCGGCTCGACGTCCAGCTGCGTCGTGTCCGCCGTCAAGCCGGTCGGCAGATGCGTCGCAATCGCACCTGCCAAATCGCGGCCTGTGGCCGTTGCGCCGAACAGCACAATCTCAGGCTTTGCCTCCTCGATCAGCTTCAGGCACACCCGGCTGTAGGGCCGCGTCCGATACGTGCGCAGCTCGGGCGCTTCGCAAAGATACACCCGATCTGCGCCGTAATGGACGGCTTCCTCGGCCAGATGCGCGACACCGTCACCGATCACGAGCGCCATCAGGGGCGCCTCCAGCTTCTGCGCCAGCTTCTTCCCTTCGCCCAGCAGCTGCCAGGATACTTTCTTCACTTCGCCGTCGCGCTGCTCGACGACAATCAATACACCGCGGTATGCGGACCAATCCGGCATGCTGGAATCGGTTTGTTCGCTTGACTTATCGCTGACCATGCTTCGTCCACCCTTCCGTTTATGAAATCCAGCCCAAACGGGCCGGCAGGTCTTGCTCCCAGAGCTGTTCAGCCAGACTGGCCGCAGCGCCTTCCGCCGTGTCATACGTGATCATCTGCGTTTTAACCGCTTTCACTTCCGGCACCCACGTTTTGGAGACGATCGTCGGCGAGCCTTTCAGCCCGATTTTGGCCCGCTCCAAATTCGGAAAATCCGCCGTCGTCCAGACGACAGGCTTATAGCGAGCCGCACGGATCATGCCGGGCAGCGTGGCCCTCCGCACTTTGTTCAGTTCTTTGAGCGCAGTAATCAGCACAGGCATGCTTGTCTCTACAACCTCGACCCCGTCCTCCAACAGCCGGTGAACCCGAACCTTCCGCTTGACTTCATCAACGTTCACCACTTGATTCACATAAGTAAGCTGCTCCAAATCCAGGCGGCAGGCAACTCCCGGCCCCACCTGCCCCGTATCACCGTCCAGCGTCTGCTTCCCGCAAAATACAAGATCGACCGGTCCCCAAGTCTCGGCGATTTTACTGATCGTTGTGGCAACCACGTAGGAGGTGGCAAGCGTATCTGCACCGGCAAAGCCGCGGTCCGTCACCAGTACAGCCTCATCTGCGCCAAGCGAGATGCATTCCTTCAAGCCCTTCTCCGCCGGCGGTGGACCCATCGTCACCACCGTCACACGAGCGCCATGTTCATCTTTAATACGCAGCGCCTCTTCCAAGCCGTGCATATCGTAAAAGTTCACGATGCTTGGAACCCCTTGTCGAATCAGCGTGTTATTTTTAGGATCAATCCGTATCTCTCGGCTGTCAGGTACCTGCTTGATACAAACAACAATATGCAGCATCACTGCACCCTCCTGTTCCCATTCGAAATCGCCGTGGAGCTTGACATCATTGTGAATTTTGTCACAACACACCATTACCAATATATGCAAAAGGAAGCGCAAAATGACCTGCCCATTGTAAAGGAATGTCTAATATTTTTCATGTAAAGCGACCTATAGGAATTTGGTGATAGATGTGATACACTGAATTTACAGTTTCATTATATGATAATAAGTTTCATTAAATGAAATTAGGAGGCGCTTATTCATGAATCATGACGACAAATTGAAGCAACACGTGCAGGCGCAGTTCGGCCAGCATGCGGAGAAGTACGTCGCCAGTGAGACGCACGCGAAGGGCGGCGACCTGGACGTGCTGATGTCCTGGCTCGATCCTGCAGCCGACTGGAAAGTTCTGGACATTGCAACCGGCGGCGGCCATGTCGCCAAGAAACTGTCCACGTGTGTACAACACGTTGTGGCGACGGACTTGACGCCGCTCATGCTGGCCGCTGCCAGAGCGCATCTGGATGGAGCTTCCTGCAGCAATGTCACCTTCGTCATCGCGGATGCCGAGCGGCTGCCGTTTCTTGATGCATCGTTTGATGCTGTCACCTGTCGCATCGCCGCCCATCACTTTCCGCATCCCGAGCTATTCCTGATGGAAGCGGCGCGGGTGCTTCGCCTTGGCGGCAAGCTGGTGCTGATTGATAATATTGTCCCTGAAGACGCCGCGCTCGGCACATTTATGAATACATTCGAGGCTATGCGTGACTTTAGCCATGTTCGCTGCCTGCCCGTATCGGAATGGCAAGCGCTGGCCGCCGCTGCCGGTCTGCACCTGGAGCAGTCGCAATCTGCGCGCAAAACGCACAAATTCCCCGATTGGGTCCGCCGCACGCTCGACGACGCAGAGCAGATCGAGCGAGTCGAACGTTACATCCTGGAAGCGGGTCCCAACATGCACAATTATTTTTCCGTGCAGATTGATCACGGCGCTGTACAATCGCTGGAAATCGACGACTGGCGGGCGCTTTTCCGCAAATCTTGATGCCTCATGGAGCTGAAGCTGGCGAATCGTGCCGGTTTCGGCTCTTTTTTGTAAGCGGTGGCGTATGGTAGGATAGAATGATAGACACAAAGATTTATCCTATAGAGAGAGGATGTTAAGAGAATGACCTATACTGGCGATCGCATCTATATCCGTTTCTTCGAAGTCTCCGACGCAGAGGCGCTGCTGAGCTTGCACCAGCGCAATCGCGAGTTTTTCCAAGCTTTCACCCCGCTGCGCGAGGAGAGCTATTACACGCTTGATAAACAAATCTTGAACATTCACAACTGGGACGAAGATCGAAAAAAAGGTACAAAATTCAACTTCGGCATTTTTTTGAACGAAACGGATGAGCTGATTGGCGATATCAGCTTGTTTGAGGTCGTACGCGGGGCGCTGCAGAAGGCGATGATTGGCTACTCGCTCGATGCTGCGCATAACGGCAAGGGTTATATGAGCGAGGCAGCAAAGCTTGTTGTCCGCTACGCATTTGAACATGAAAAACTCCATCGCTTGGAGGCAGGCGTTAAGCCCAGCAATGGAGGTTCGCTTCGCATATTGGAGAAAGCCGGGTTTCAGCGTGAAGGCATCGCCCGCAAAAATGTGAAGATCAATGATGTCTGGGAAGACCACGTTATGCTTTCGATACTGTACGAGGACTTGTACACAGAGCCACGTGAAGCTTAAAGACAGCGCTACAATTTGCAAGGCTTGAACAACTTCCAATATTCACCTTTTATAAGTCATCATCCTATCAAACGCGTCATTTTCCATATATGCCCGGGCCAGCTCGGCTTTCCCTGAAGTCAGAAACATTCGGACGAGAGAGCTGCTGGTCTGCATATACGGCGTATACGGTGACAAATAAATTGTATCCGCATTCGTCGTGCTTCGCATATACTGCTCCAACTGGAGCTCGTACTCCAGATCCGTCGCATTGCGGATGCCGCGAATGATCGCCTTGATGCCTTGCTCATTCACATAATCGGCAACAATGCCTTCGAAAGCGACGATGCGGATGTTGCGGTCCTTGGGGATCGACAGCTGAACGAGCTCTGTCCGCTGCTCAATCGTAAAATAATGATGTTTCGTCCGATTATTCGCCACTAGGATGTGCATTTCATCAAACAGGCTTGTCGCCCTCTCGATGACGGAGGTATGGCCTAACGTGATCGGATCAAAGCTTCCTGCGTATGCTACCTTCATCCTCTTTCCCTCCATTCTGTACAATGCCTACCCTAATCCTTGCCAAGCGTGCAAGAAATCATAACCCGGTTTGCCTCTTAAGCACCGATTCTCCCTAAGCGCCATAGACTAAAGCGGAGGAGATCAACATGCTCAGAATGATGACAGATTCCGTTCGCTTCCCGGAGAAACCAGGTGCAGGCCGAACGATAATGAAGAAGTATTCCACCTACCCCCATCCTGTCCGCCAAGTCTCGGCTTCGTTATCCGGCATTGACTACGGCTTCTCGGATGTGGAAGGTTCTTTCTTTCGCTCACAGATTCAGCTGACGACCCAAATATTGTCGACATACACGTTTCAGGTCAGCACCTTGTTCGGGTTTCGGGCGCAGGAGTTCGATAAGCGCGTCGACGCCACCATTCAATACAACCTGCTCATTGAGAGCGCCGACAGCAGCCATTCATGAACCATCCCTAAAAAAGAGTACTCCGTTAAGCGTGTCAGCATGCTCTCGAAGTACTCTTTTTATATCCGTTAATGTCGTTATTCTTCGGTTTCTTCATCCACTTCATATGTGCAGCGGAAGCGCTCAACACCTGGGTATTTCTCACCCAAGCTGTTAATGATAAAGCCGATACTCCGGTAAAATTCAACCGCTTCCTCATCCGTCTCCGTCACGATCCGCGTCGGCTGGAACTCGGCAATCGTCTCCAGGAGGATGCCTCGGCCAAAGCCCGCCCCCCGGCTCTCCGGCTCCACTGCCAAATGCAGCAGACGCATTTCCTTATGCTCATCCATCCGGTAGCCAATAATGCTTACATACCGCTCCTCGGATTCGTACACATAAAGATGTGTCGCCTCATCGGCTTGATAGAGCGCTATCGTTTTGTCCAGCTGCTCCGGATCGGGAAACACGCTGTAGCTGAGCAGTTCCTGGATTTGCGGTTCTTCGATTCGCGCTTTCACATCGATTAACATATCAGTCACTTCTTTCTTCGTTCTTCTGGTATATTATTTTAATCTTGTTCGCGCGCTCTTTCAACTTCAGTCTCAGCATTCATGCTAGACATAAGCCAGCAGTTCCAGCAGGTGCCTTATATGAGCTACAGCTTGGACGCCTTTCTGTGCCAGTGCTTCCGGGGTTCCGCCATAACTGATAAAAGGAATGCCTGCCTCCATCGACGCCCGCCCGTCCATCCAGGAATCGCCTACTGACATCCAGGCATCATCCTGCACTTGGGGGAACTGGCGCTTTGCCGCCAAATAACCGGAAGGCGACGGCTTCAGCGCCTGCATCTGCTCTCTGCCTATCACCAAGTCAAAATAAGGATGAATGTGCGTGATCTCCAGCGCATGCCGCGCTGCTTGAAACGAATTATTCGTCACAATGACTAGTGTATATTTGCCACTCAAAGTGGACAGCAGCTCCTGTGCGCCCGCCTCAAGCCCCGCTCCCTCCATCCCGGCCACCTCATGCTTCTGAGCGATTCGCATGGCAGCCTCGTACATCTCGTCGGTAAGACCGTTAGCCCTGCCCGCTTCCAGAAGCGTTGAGGTCGTGTGTTCTGCGATCGAGGTGGAATCGGGCAGCACACCGTTATGGATCAAATAACTGGCTACATCGCATTTCATCGCCTGAAAATCAATATGCGACTGCAGTAGTGTATTATCCATGTCAAACACAATGCCCTTGATGGTGTTTACGTTTGCCCTCACTCTTTTCCCCCTATGAATAAATGGTATATTAATGAAATATTAAGTATATTCGACATTTTCCAACGGAATCACTCACACATTGCTATGGACGCAAAATTTGCGTCTCTTTATAATAAGTCTCAGATTGTATATGTGTCCACCAACAAACTTGATAAAGGCAAATCATCGGAAACGATGAGACGCAAAGCCATGACCTAACGCCCCCGCCCCGGGTGCTATGGTAGACAGGTTACCGAGTAGCGAAGGTCCGTCCTGTTATTCGGGATGGGCTTTTTTTATGAAAAGAGGTGATGCGATGCATCCTTTATCCATGGATCATTCCCCTGTATGGCTCGCTATGCTTTTCATCCTTGCGCTTCTTGCCCTTGACTCCATTCTATTCTTTGCCAAAATAATGCGAGGTTACTTCCTGAATCGGCGCCTGACTGGACAAGCGGCCTTAAAAGCTGCCGTGCCTGATTCCGTCATCGACTGCATCCTCATCGTTAACAGCCGCGGATGGATTATTGAATTTAATCATGCCTCCGAACAAACATTCGGTTGTGCGCGCTCAGAGGCGCTTCAACGCACGTTATTTGATTTCTTGTTCCCTTTTGAGCAAAATGGGCAAGACGCTGCCGCGTTATTTCACCAGCTGGCCAGTTTCGACCAGACCGTTATAGGGAAGCGCATCGAAATGGATGCGTTCCGTGCAAACGGCAGCAAGTTTCCCGCAGAAATCACAATAACCGCATCACATGTGGCTGGTAAACCCGTCTATATCGCATCTTTGCGTGATTTGACGGAAAAGAAAAAAGTCGAAGCGTTGATCAATCAGCTGGCTTATTACGATCTGTTGACCGGCCTGCCGAACCGCAACCAGTTTCATCAGCTCTTTGCTGACATGCTGGAGGCTGCGCGCAGTCACGGGCACAGCGCCGCTATCCTGTTCCTTGATATTAACCGCTTCAAGCAGATCAACGATACGTTAGGTCATCCCGTCGGCGATCAAGTGCTGCAAAAGTTCTCCGCATTGCTATCGCGCAGCCTGGCCCCGGAGAGCATAGCGTCCCGTCTGAGCGGCGATGAATTCGTCATTCTTTTATTCCACGGCGACCGTGAAGCTGCCGCCCGACAAGCCGAAGCCGTCATCCGTCAGTTGGACAAGCCGTTCCGTTTGCAGGAGCGGGATATCATCGTATCCACAAGCATCGGCATCGCCATGTTCCCTGAGGATGGCGATGACAAGGACGTGCTGCTCCAGCATGCCGATCAAGCCATGTACGCCGCCAAAGAGCGCGGCCCGGGCCGTTATCAATTTTTTGAACGCAGCATGGACAGGGTTTATACGCGCCGGCTGGCGATTGAACAGGCTTTGCGGCATGCCTTGGACAACGGCGAGTTCACGTTGGCGTACCAACCCACCTTTCATTTGCCCACTGGCGCTCTGATCAGCGTCGAAGCGCTGCTCCGCTGGGAGAACGCACTGCTTGGCAGCATCAAGCCCAAGGAGTTCATCCCAATTGCCGAGGAGACCGGCCAGATTCCGGCCATCGGCAATTGGGTGCTGCGCACAGCTTGTGCACAGATGAAAGCGTGGCATGACGCAGGCATGGTCCGCGTACCGATCGCGGTTAACCTATCCGCCATCCAGCTCCAACAGGAGCGGCTGGTGCCGATGATTGCCGCTACGTTGGAGGAAACAGGACTCGATGCCCGCTATGTGGAGATTGAAATGAACGAACGCACGGCAATGAACGACGACCCGGACCGACTTGAACGGCTGAAGGCTCTAAAAAAACTCGGCGTCCATCTTGTCCTCGATGATTTTGGCGCCGGCTGCTTGTCTTTAAGCGTGCTGCGTCATCTGCCGATAGATACGCTGAAAATCGATCCATCGTTTGTACACGAGCTTTCCGCGACGCAAGAAGGCGCCCCCCTAGTGTCCGCCATCACCGCCATGGCCCGCAGCCTGCGGCTGAACGTCATCGCCGAAGGCGTCGAAACGCAGGAACAGCTGCTGTCTCTGGAGAAGATCGGCTGCCATCTGGCACAAGGTTATATGCTCTGTGTCCCATTAAGCGCCGCCCAATTTGCCAGCCATTACGTTTACCCTGCTCCCCTCGCTCAGCTGGAAGCTCTATAATTGAATAAGCCGGATCGTGCCGCAGACACGATCCGGCTTTTTTTGACGCAGGCTACATTCCAGCTCCTACGCTGGTTTGCTTCCTTGCGGAAGGAATGGCAAACGGCGCAGCAAAAGCGACAACGCTGGCGATAAGCGCAAACACAAACATACTGTGAATGCCGACATAGAAGCTTGCCGAGCCGTTCAAAATAGCACCCATAATCGTGACGCTGATAGCCGTGCCTATATTCCGGGCAAATAGCTGCAAGGACGTCGATATGCCCTTTTGGTGCGGTTCTACGAGCTGCTGCGAGCCGATGGTCGAGATCGTGAAGATCATGCCGAACGCTAAGCCGAGTACGGTCAGCGCCGTAAACGAGTACCAGAACGAAGAACTTTCACGTACGAAATAAAGCATGATGGCGGTCACTAGCATGAATACGTTTCCAATGATTAACAGCGGTTTATACCCATACTTCAGCACCCATTTGCCTCCGGGGACGGCAACCGCCATCCAGCCGATGGAGGTGGACAACAGCGCGATACCGCTGACGAAGAGCGAGTGGCCCTGCGTCTGCATGAACAGCGGCATGAAGCTGGATGTGCCGAACAGCGCCAGGCAGCTCAGAAACGAACCGGCGATCATCACCGCAACCGGGCGGTTGCGCAGCAGCGCGAGCGGCAAGATCGGCGATCTCTGTTTGCGTTCGTACCCGAAGAAGACGATCATGAGGACCGCCCCTGCCGCGCCATACCAAATCATATGCTGTTTCACCACAGTTGTCAGCAGCAGCAGCGAGATCCCTGCCGAGAATAGCAGCGCGCCGCCATAGTCGATGGACGAACGCTTCGGCGTGTAAACTTCCTCATACGGAAGCAGTGTCAGGAGCGCGATGAGGCAGACCGGAATGTTGACATAGAAGATCCAACGCCAGGTCATATAGGTGACGAAAAAAGTGCCCAACAGCGGCGCCAATATCGCCGACAGCCCCCACATGCCCGTAAAAAAGGCCTGCACCTTCCCCCGCTGCTCGACGCTAAACAGGTCTCCGGCAATTATCGAAGGAAACGGCATCATGACGCCGGCGTCAATACCTTGTACCGCGCGGAAAACAATCAGCTGGATCATCGACTGCGACAATCCGCATAGCAACGAGCCGCCAAGGAACAACACAATCCCCGCGGCAAAAATCCGCTTACGCCCGAACAGATCGGACAGCCGCCCAGCCACTGGTGCGAGCACCGTCGATATCACCATATACGACGTGAATGCCCAGGCGTACAGATCACTGCCACCGATCTCCTTGACGATCACCGGCATGGTCGTGTTGGCAATGGTAGCGTCCATTGAAGCGACTAGCATCGCCAGGACGATGCTGACCATTACGGTAGTACGGCTTTTCATCTTTGCACCTCCGAAGTTTTACATCTCTTTATATCCATATTTTAACATACGCCAAGACTGTATAGGGACATTCACCCAGAATGAAATTCAGCCATATATTGAACGGTATCATCTGTATATTTTCCCCTTTACAAAAAGAGCACCATGGAATAAAATAAATCCAATATGATTAGTAGGAATTGAGAGGACATGACGACATGACTTTAAGCATTTTACTGATGGGCGTTCTGGTTGGTTTCCTGGTCGGCTTAACAGGTGTTGGCGGCGCGTCGCTGCTCACCCCTATCTTGGTCATGATCGGTATTCATCCTTCCATTGCCGTGGGCACCGACCTGTTGTATAACTCTGTCACCAAACTATTCGGCACGATTCAGCACTGGCGGCAAAAGTCGATCGATTGGCGGCTCGTCAAATATTTGGCCATGGGCAGCATTCCCGGCGTCGTTCTTGCCGTCGCCTGTCTGCGCTTGTTTGAATCGTATTACCATAACCAAGAGGTCATTATTAAGCATGCGCTGGGCTACGTGCTCATTCTCGTGGCTATCGCCACATTAATCAAAGTTTTTTTCGGTCATAAAATCAAAGAGAACCGCTGGCAATTGAAGTCGCTCGAAGATAAGCGCGGACTGACGATTACGATCGGTGCGGTGCTCGGCTTCATCGTCGGCCTGACATCCATCGGCTCCGGCTCGCTCTATGCGATTGCCATGCTCTACTTCTTCCGCATGAGCGCTTCGCAGCTCGTCGGCACCGACATTGCGCACGCTTTCTTCCTCGCTACGGCGGCCGGTGTGCTGCATGCCAGCATGGGCAATGTGAACTATACGTTGGTCCTCAACTTGCTGCTCGGCTCCATCCCCGGCGTCCTCGTCGGCAGCATGCTCTCCGCCAAAGCGCCAACCGCGCTGCTGCGCACCATCATCGCCAGCCTCGTGCTGATCAGCGGCTTGAAGCTCATTTAACCATCCCCCGTCCCTGCGAGGGGATTTTTTTATGCCCATTTTCCGTGAAACGGGTCAGATGCCTACACCGCGAGTGGCAAGTTACTCATACGTTGTGATGAATACCCAACGCCATAACGAAGGAGTGCCGCGCATGCAGCGATTAATGTGCAAAGGAAAAATTCATCGGGCCACCGTCACGGAAGCGGATCTGAACTATGTAGGGAGTATCACGATAGACGGCCTGCTGATGCGAAAAGCGAACATTTTACCTTATGAAATGGTCCAGGTTACAAGCCTCCGAAACGCCACCCGCTGGAAAACATATGCTATTCCCGCTCCCGAAGGCTGTGGCAAAATCGGTTTGAACGGCCCTCCGGCCCATCTGTTCCAGCCTGGCGACCTGGTGGTCATCTTGAGCCTTGGCTTGATGAACGAGGATGAAATTCGCGCGCTGAAGCCTCAGGTTGTTTTCGTGGATGAACGGAATCAGCTGCTCTCGGTGGAAGAGCACGATCTTGTCATCACGAAGCAAGAAGAGAAGTCTCATGAGTAGATTAAGCACCAGCAAATGGACTAAATATAAAGTGATGCGCAAAGCTGCCAACCTTCTCCCCTATCTGCCCAGAACCGAATGGCTCAGTCAGAGGTCGCTCTGGCGCATGCTGGATCATTATGATCAGGTGATCATCAAACCGACCGGCAGCTACGGCGGCCATGGTGTCATCCGCATCAAAAAGCTGGACCACGGTACCTATCAAGTCCATAACGGGCCGCGCAAAAAAACATACGAAGATGAGACCGCGCTCAATGCGTATATCCAAACATACAGCAAAAAGACGTACCTCGTACAGCAGCGCATACCGCTCGCCACCGTGAACGGCCGGCCCTTTGACCTGCGTGTCATGGTACAGCGCAGCAGCCGCAAAGCCCCTTGGCAGGTGACGGGCAAGCTGGCGAAAGTCGCCGGCAAAGGTTTCATCGTGACCAACGTGCGCCGCAGCAGCGGCAAAGTCGTTTCCGTCGAGCACGTGCTGAAGCATTCCGCCTTAAAGAGTATGCCGCAAGCCAAGCTGCTGGGGCAGATGAATAAAGTCGCGCTGGCCTCTGCCAAACAGCTGGCCTCCTCCTATCCATGGGTGCGCACGATGGGCATCGACATGGGGATGGATCAGGACGGGAACGTGTGGGTCATTGAGGCGAATTTTGTGCCGATGCTGGAGCTGTTCCTGAAGTTAAAAGATAAATCGATGTTCTACAGGATTAAATCTTTTTCCAAGAAATAAGGCGATGCCCTTAGACGCAAGCCGTCCCCTTCGCCGACTTCCGCTAATAGTCTAATCTAGTAGAGCGCGTTTGTACGAAACAACCTCTCCAAGGAGGCTGACTATGAATCGGATAAGGCTTATCTGCTCGCGGTGCTCGCAATCGCTCCCTTTTCGCTACGAGAATATGAGATGCACTTGCGGCGGCACCTTGCTGGTCGATTATGATGTTGAGCAAATCGCAAGCACGTTGACCAAAGAAGCGCTTGTCCAACGCTACCCTTCGATGTGGAGATATTACGAATTGCTTCCGGTAAGCAGCCCGGAGTGTATTGTCTCCTTAGGTGAAGGCTGGACACCGCTTCTGCGCATGCATGAATGGGAGAAAAAGCTGCCGATCCGGCAGTTATGGGTAAAAAGAGAAGAGCAAAATCCGACGGGCAGCTT
>Ga0209566_100681_pt1 | contig 19953 bp, 17 predicted proteins | sample Araplavi_mTSA_r2_2_FD_184287 | JGI IMG/M metagenome (GOLD analysis project Ga0209566, IMG submission 184287) | Arabidopsis root microbial communities from North Carolina, USA - plate scrape CL_Cvi_mTSA_r2 (SPAdes) (version 2) | ecosystem: Host-associated > Plants > Roots > Endosphere | place...
CCCCCCCCCTCTCCCCACACGAAAAAAGAGGCTGCTCCTAAGCCTTGCTTGGCTTAAAGAACAACCTCTATCTTCGTAAAAACTAAACTATTCTACGCGCTCAGCGTGCAGTTGCGCCAACAAGCACAGCTCTGCAGCTTTAAACGCGTGCTCTTGTGTCATCGCATTTTCCGTGCGGTTGATGCAATCGAGGATCAATTGACCGAAGAACGGGAAGCCGACTTGGCCGTGCAGGCTGAAATGCTTCTCGCCTTCACCATTGACCAAATACAGCTGGTCGCCTTGCGGATCGCGGGCTACATCAATGTATTTGCGCAGTTCGATATAACCTTCGGTGCCCAGGATGACAGTACGGCCGTCCCCCCATGTACCAAGCCCATTCGGCGTTAACCAGTCCACGCGGAAATAATTCGTTGCGCCGTTATCGCCGATTAACGTCGCATCGCCGTAATCCTCAAGCTCCGGATATTCCTTGCTGTTGTAATTCGCTACTTTGGAGCTCACCAGTTTCGCATCTTTACAGCCTGCATAGTACAGGAACTGTTCGATTTGATGGCTGCCGATATCGCACAGAATGCCGCCGTAGTTATCTTTTTTGAAAAACCACTCCGGACGGGATGGCGCATTCAGCCGATGCGGTCCCAGACCAAGAACTTGCACAACACGACCGATCGCCCCTTCTTGAATCAGCTGACCGGCAAAAACAGCGCTCTCTACATGCAAACGTTCACTATAGTAAACGGCATACTTGCGGCCCGTTTCCTTCACCTTATCTTTTGCCGCTTCCAACTGCTCCAGCGATGTGAACGGCGTTTTATCCGTGAAATAATCTTTGCCCGCATTCATGACGCGAAGACCTAGAGGACCGCGCTCAGAAGGCACGATGGCTCCGGCAACTAGCTGGACTTCCGGATCCTGCAGAATCTCTTCTTCCGATGCTGCCGCTTGGGCTTGTGGGAACTTTTGGCAGAACGCCTTTACTTTCTCCGGATCTTGATCGTATACGGATTTCAGTTCTGCGCCCGCTTCCAGCAGCCCGTTGCACATGCCGTAAATATGGCCGTGATCCAGACCGATCGCTGCGAATTTGAATTCTCCCTTGCTGACAACCGCATTCGGCTTCCCTTGTGGTGCGTAATTCATTCCATCGCTCTTCTGCATGGTTTCTCCCCCGTGATCATGTGATAAAAACAATTAATGAGAGCCTTTTACTTCCAGCGTCTTATAGCCAGCTTCTTTTTTCACTTTAGAGTTCTTGATCTTGTCTTGCAGCTGCTCGTAGAACAGATCTTCATCGATCGGCAGATCCACCCAGTTGTCTGTCCATGTGGACAACAGCATCGCGTTGGACAGCATCAAGCCTTTGATGCCTTCTTCCCCTGGCGCGATGAGCGGTGTACCGTGCAGAATCGCATCGACAAAGTTTTGCGTGATACCCAGATGTCCCAGTTCTTTGCCTTCAACAGGAATTTCGCATTTCCAGCATTCCGGCTGTCCGAAACCACCTGTGAATGTCTCGTTAAATTCCTTTTCCGACACACGCAGGCGCCAGAATGTCAGCTTGCCATCTTCGATGACGATTTTGCCGCGGTCGCCCGACAGCTCGAACCGGTTCGTTCCCGGCGCTTCCCCTGTTGTCGTAACGAACAATCCCGTTGCCCCGTTCTCATACTCAACGAATGCGGTTACATCGTCTTCCACTTCAATGTCACGGTGCTTACCAAAGTAACAGAACGCACGAACGCGCTTCGGCATCATATCGATCGTCCACTGCCAGAGATCCAGTTGATGCGGATCTTGGTTAATCAGCACGCCGCCGCCTTCTCCAGCCCAAGTTGCGCGCCAGCCGCCGGAATTATAGTAGCTTTGGGAGCGGTACCAATTGGTGATGATCCAATTCGTTCTGCGAATCTCGCCCAGCTCGCCGGAGGAAACCAAATCTTTCAGCTTCTTGTACAGCGGGTTCGTTCTTTGGTTGTACATCATACTGAACACTTTGCCGGAAGCTTTAGCCGCTTCGTTCATTTGGCGAACAGATTTCGTATATACACCTGCCGGCTTCTCGCAAAGCACGTGCAGACCGTTATTAAATGCTTTAATGGCCACTTCCGGATGATCGTAATGAGGCGTAGCGATCAGCACTGCATCCATTGCACCTGATGCAAGGAATGCATCCAGATCGTCAAAAACTTGCACATTGTCGCCCAGATTTTCCTTGGCCCATTGTTGACGGTCAGGTCTTGGTTCACAAATTGCTGAGAGTACAGCGCCTTTAACTTCTTGCTTAATCAAATAGTTAGCATGTCCAGTTCCCATATTGCCTAGACCGATGATGCCAATCCGTACTTTTTCCATCTCATAGCCACCTTTATTATCGTGATTATCCGCCTAACACCTCTTCACTGTACCATATTTGACCTAGCCCCATCTTGACACATATTGACTACCTTATTGCGAACTTTGACAGTTGTGGAAAAAAGCCAATCCGTCCTATGCCGACTCAACTGCTTGTGCGGGCATAAAAAAAGACCAGTTTCCTGGTCTTCTTTCCTTCTTATCGGGTGCCGACAGGTGTGCGATCCGAAGAGATTCGGCTTAACGCTTCACCGGCCTCGTCTTCGAATTTACCACGCACCGCAAGATCGCCGATCGCGACGATGCCGACCAGATTGCCGTTCTCCACGACAGGCAGCCGGCGGATCTGACCTTTTGCCATGATTTTCGCGGCTTCTTCCACCGACGTATTCGCGTCAATGGACGTAATATCTTGGGATATCACTTCTTCCACCGCCGTCGAACCGGACTTCTTCTCCGCATAGCCGCGGATCACGAGGTCCCGGTCAGTGACGACACCGATCAGCTTCTTGCCGTCCACGACAGGGATAAACCCGATATCGTGCTGCTTCATTTTTAGTGCAATTTCATAAACATTGTCCTGCAATGTCACGGTTACACAATCGGTCGCCATAATTTGTTTCACTGTTCTTGCATCTGCCATATCCGTTACTCCTCCTTGACGTATCCATGATAAGCATCGCCCCAGGGGCGAATCAGCTTCAAAGATAGCGTCTGTCGAAAAAGGAGAAAGCATTCATGCCATATAATCCAAAGCCATCCCGATCAGCAGTTTGGCCGCATTCAACATGGAACGCTCATCGATGTCGAATCTAGGATGGTGATGCGGATGGACGATGCCAGCCTCGACATTGCCTGCGCCTACGAACATGTAGCAGCCCGGACGATGGTGCAAATAATACGAGAAGTCTTCCCCGGCCATAACAAGCGGGGCTTCATGCGTATAATCTTCGCCGAACAGCTCGGCCCCCACTTTGACAAAACGTGCGGCTTCATTTGCATCGTTCACGACCGGTGGATAACCCATCTTATAATCAAACATATAGGAAGCTCCGTACATGCTGCATACCGAATCTACGATACGCCCCATCCGTTCCTTCACTTCGGCTTGCAGCTCGGAACTGAACGTTCTTACCGTCCCGTTCAGCGAACTCGTCTCGGCAATGACATTAAAGCTGGACCCGGCGTGGAACGATCCGATGCTGACAACGCACGGCTCAATCGGATCCACCTGCCTGCTCACGATCGACTGCAAGTTGACCACGACTTGCGCCCCAACGTGAATGCTGTCTACCGCTTGATGCGGCAATCCGCCATGGCCGCCCTTGCCTTGGATGCGGATCGTGAACTCGTCCGGCGCCGCCATCATCGGGCCGGCTTTGGCATACACATGGCCGACAGGGAACGGCGTCCATAAGTGCACACCGAACACGGCGTCCACGCCTTCCAGCGCGCCGGCTTCAATCATCGACTTGGCTCCGCCAGGCGTCGTCTCTTCCGCATGCTGAAAGAGGAACACGAGGTTGCCTTTCAGCTTGTCCTTCAGCTGGCTCGCGACCTTCGCGATGCCAAGCAGCGTTGATGTATGCGCGTCGTGACCGCACGCATGCATGACGCCTTGGACAAGCGATGCGTACTCGCAGCTTTTCTCATCTTGAATCGGCAGCGCGTCCATATCTGCGCGCAGCGCGACCGTCGGGCCCTGCCCCGCGCCGCGGAGAAGCCCTATAACGCCATTGCCGCCGACTTGCGTGCGGACCTCAAGGCCCCACTCGCGCAGGTGATTGGCGACGAATTCTGCGGTGCGGAACTCCTGGAAGGAGAGTTCGGGATGCTGGTGCAAATAACGTCTCCAGCCAACCATCTCAGCAAAAATTTGCTCAAAACCGATTTCGAATTCTTTCATATTAAATAAACCCTCCGGTTATCCAAATTTGTTGCTAAATTTTAACTATAGCCGTCGTTTGTACCTATTCTATCAAATTCCGGCGTCGGTTTCATCTGTTAAGCGCCATCAAATAGTAGAAATTATACCCAGTCGTTGACTTGCAGAACCTGTGGAAACATACTATCATGAATAAAGAATGCATACGTACAATATGGAGGCGTTAATCAGTGATTATTGAATCAAAAGGCTTAAAAGGCATGAAAAGCGATCTTGCACATTTGGACGAAGCAACAACTAAGCTCGGCTTCGTTCGTTGGCAGTGGGAATATACCCGTGCGACCTACGACCTCAAAATTGAAGATAAAGCTGGCAAGGAAAACTACTTCCTGCGCGTCAACACGCGTGTAGAATCCGGCAAGCTGGAGTCCCCATTTGCTGTGCTATTTATTGAAGAAGCTTACATAGGAAGAGAAACTTTCCCTCACGGTCTGGATTACAACTCTCCGATTCCTGATGCCGTGATGAAGACTTGCACGCAGAAGTTGTCCCAATTGCAGCAAATGCTGGCAGAATAAGCGGGGAATCGGCATGAATCCCCCTCGCAGAGGAACGCCGGACTTTTTGCTGCTGTTTTTGACTATCGTCCTTGTCTGTTTCGGACTGGCTATGGTATTCAGCGCCAGCTCCATGACTAGCGCCTACAAATGGGATGATCCCTGGTTCTTTACCAAGAAGCAGTTGGCTGCGGTTGCTTTGGGTTCGGTGGGCATGCTCTTCTGCATGAATCTGCATTACTCCAAATTTAAAAAGCTGGTGATTCCCAGCTTTTTTATTACCGTAGTTCTGCTAATTTTCGTTATTTTTACGGATAAAGCGAACGGCGCGGCCAGTTGGTATAACATCGGCAAATTCGGGATACAACCTACGGAATTCGCCAAGCTGGTCGTGATTCTGTACCTGGCCTCACTGATTAGCAATAAAGAGGAGAAATTCCGCGATTTTAAAAAAGGGCTCTTGCCCGCTCTGGTCATTGTCGGCTTCGTTTGTACATTGATCATGCTGCAGCCTGACTTTGGTTCTTGTATGATCTTGCTTGCCTGTTCGATGATCGTCATTTTTGTCGGCGGCTCGAATTTGAAGCATATCTTTACATTAGGAACAGGCCTGGCCGTTATCGGTGCTTTGCTCATCAGCTTCTACTTATTACTGCACCAGCCAGATGCAGATGGACAGAACTATCGTATGGGTCGTCTCACTTCATTTATGGATCCTTTTTCCGATCACTCGAACACAGGCTACCAAGTTGTTCAATCGCTGTACGCTTTCGGCCACGGCGGCTTCTCCGGTGCCGGTTTCGGACAAAGCATTCAAAAACTGCATTATTTGCCTGAAGCACATAACGACTTCATCTTCGCTGTTATTGGCGAAGAGCTCGGATTTGTGGGGAGCGCCTTGTTTATCCTTACGTTCCTGTTGTTCCTCTGGCGTGGAATCCTCGTCGCGGTGCGAAGTCCGGATCTCTTCGGGATGGTTGCCGGCGTTGGCATTATGGGGATGTTCGGCTTTCAAGCGATCATTAATATCGGCGGTGTGACTGGCGCTATGCCGTTAACCGGCGTTACGCTGCCTTTCATCTCATCCGGCGGCTCCTCCATGATGGTCTGTCTGATCAGCATGGGCATCATGCTCAGTATATCCCGGGAGCAGACGCACAAAGCAGCCGCGGAATCTAAAAAAGACCCTCTTCGAATGTCCATTCGATAGGGTCTTTTCTTTTTATTTCACCCGGTTCGGGTCATCGACTGCTTCATCTTCTTTGAAAGCAACGCCTTCCACTTTCACATTCACTTCAACAACATTCAAACCCGTCATATTCTCTACCGCTTCGCGCACGTTCTCCTGGAGATTCCGACATACGTCCTGAATCCGGGATCCGTAATTCACTATAACACGAAGATCGATAGCGGCTTCCACTTGACCTACTTCAACAGACACGCCCTTTTGTACGTTCTTCCCGCTTAACCGCTTGGCCAAGCCTTCTGAGATGCCTCCGGACATGCCTGCAATTCCCGGAGTTTCCAGGGCTGCAAGTCCTGCGATTGTCGAAACTACGTCATCAGATATACGAATTAAGCCGGTTTGGTTCTCTTCGGACATATGGATCACTCCCCAATACTTGGTATAAATCTATTGTAATAAGTTCGTTAGATGATTGCAAGGATAGGCCCTCCTCCTCAAGATTCGAATTTACATTGCGTGGCAAAATATGTATATTTAAAGAAGTCAAAAAATGCCAGATCACATTTGTCCAAGTCGGAGGGTTCCATTTGAAAGGTAAATTGTTCTATATCGGGTTAATTGTTACATTTGGGCTGAGCGCCCTCGCCCACTATGCCAACTGGAACCATACGGTCCAATTTATTATCGCAGCTATCGCTATTATTTTCGTGGCCGGCTTCCTCGGCAAAGCAACGGAAAGCGTAGCCCATTACGCCGGAGAGCGTATCGGCGGCTTCCTGAACGCCACATTCGGCAACGCAGCTGAGCTGATCATTGCGATTTTTCTGGTCAAAGACGGCCTGTTCGATGTCGTTAAAGCGAGCTTGACCGGTTCGATTATCGGCAACCTGCTGCTGGTTCTCGGGCTTAGCGTATTTACCGGTGGATTAAAGTTCAAGGAGCAATCCTTTAACGTCAAGCTGGCTTCGCACAACTCTTCGCTGATGCTGCTTGCCGTCATCGCGCTGTTTATCCCGGCTGTTTTTTCCGGCAGCCTCACGACGAAGGAAACCTCTTCGATGAGCATGATCGTTGCGATCCTGCTGGTCGCCGCTTACTTGTTGTGGCTCCTCTTCTCGATGGTCACCCACAAGAACATGCTCTCGGAAGAGGTCATTGAACATGGCGAGGCTGCCTGGTCGAAGTCGACCTCAATCATGTTCCTCGTGCTCGCTACCGCGATGGTCGCCTTCACGAGTGAATGGCTTGTCGGCACGCTGGAAGAGGTTACGCACAAGTTCGGACTGTCCGAGCTGTTCGTCGGCGCTTTCCTCATTGCGATCATCGGCAATGCGGCCGAACATAGCGCCGCCGTCATGATGGCGCTGAAGAATAAGATGGGCGCCGCCGTCGAGATCGCTATCGGCAGTTCGCTGCAAATCGCCTTATTCGTAGCGCCAGTCCTGGTAATCGTCAGCTTCTTTGTCGGCGGTACGCCTATGAACATTGTGTTTTCTACATACGAGTTGGCGGCTATCGGCGTTGCCGTGTTCATTACGAAGTCCATTTCCCAGGACGGTTCGACCAACTGGTACGAAGGATTACTGCTGCTTGTCGTCTATATCATTCTCGGCGTCGTGTTCTTCCTGGTATAAACAAAAAAAGTAACCCTTCATGGGTTACTTTTTCGCATTTAGCGCTTCATAAAGCTGTGCAAGATTACGTTCCAGCTTGACGAGGATTTGTTTGCCAGTAGACTCGACGACGAGGCCTGCACGGATCGCAAAATCAATTTCTCTCGAAAGACCGTACATTTGCGTATCCAATACCTCTTCATACAGCGGACATTGACGAGTTGTCAAATTCTCCATCTGTACTTCGATCAGCTTTTCGATTTTATCTGCATCTTCTTGTAGAAGACTAAGCGCTCTTTGATTCAAATTTAGCATTAGATCAGATGAAGACATTCCAACTTTCCCCCCATACGCTAAGTCATCCGTCCCTATATGATCTATATTAAGCGAAATCGCGTCAAGATACAAGAGAAGGTACCCTCAGAGATTCCGAGAGTACCGTCTATTTGCGGCTTATTCTATTCCTGAACGACGTTAACGCCCAAGTTGTGCTTTGCAAATACATCCGCCATTGCTTTCTTCGCTTCTTCAGCATCCGGACCATGAACATGCAGATCATAGTTGCTGGAGCTCAGCAATGTTGTGAACAATCCGAGGATACTTTTCACATCGATATACTTATTATCATACTGCAGTACGATAGACGATCTAAATTTGTTAGCAGTCTGAGAAATTTCAACGATTGCTGCATTATTTGCACTTGGCATGTACATTCCTCCATTATTCACATTTCAATAGGCGCCTTGCTTTCTCTATGATAACTTGGAAAGGTAGGAAAGCGCAACAAAAAATTTCCTTGATTCTCCAATCCCAAACCCTACTTGCGATTGGATGTAAGCACTTTCTTAACCACATTCCCCAAAACGATCAAAACAACAAAAACAACAAGAAGCCACAATAATCTGTCCTTGTATTTTTGGAAGTGAAACAGGTCATGTGCGATCAGCGATTCGAGGAACACGATCGGTAATTTCCCAATTAGCGTTCCCAATAAAAACGGAATAAACCGTACCCTCGTCAATCCTGCAGCGAAATTAATCGCGGAAGACGGAAGAACCGGAATAAGCCGTCCTAACATCACATAGAGGAATCCGTGCTTCTCCAAGCGCGCGCTGAACTGCTGCACCACGGGGAACTTCTGCAGCTTCGCCCCCACCCAGGCATGTCCATAATAACGAGCAAAGTAGAAAGAAGCGATTGCACCCAGGCAGGACATTACGTAATTGACGATAAACCCCCACTTGATCCCCCAAATGGCAACATTCGTTCCGGCGACGATCACAAACGGAATAAACGGGAAAAACGTTTGCACAAAAATCAACAGCATACCGACCAAGCGGCCTGTCCATCCGAGATCACGGAGATGATCGGACAACTGATGCATATTGGTATGCGTTAACTTGATCCCCATCTTATTGAAAAAGAAAAAGTAGACCAGGCCCCCGCCGATTACAAGTAAAATGAGCAACTGTAACAGCCGCGATCTCTTAAATAATGACAAAATTCGACCATCCTTCCCTGATTACCCAACCATTGTATCATGTTAGCTGAAGTTCAGAAAGAGAAAATCTGGGACTTCTCCCTCATGGACGCTTGCCCGCGGCGAAGAAGACCGCAAGCAACAAAAAACACTTGTCCGAAGACAAGTGCCTGGCGTTTGCTTAGCCCACTTTGATCTGATTGCGGCCGTTATATTTCGCTTGATAGAGGGCCATATCCGCCCGATAAAAGAGCGCCTCCACGCTGATCTTATCCTGCTCCCAATTCCAGTCGGACAAGCCGCAGGACACGGTGACTTGCGGGTTCGTCTCCTGCTGGACGCGCGTGCGAATCCGCTCGGCAACCCGCAGTGTCTGCTCCTTCGTCACTTGCGGCAAATAAACCGCAATCTCTTCCCCGCCCCAGCGCGCCGCAATATCGCTATCACGGATGCTTGAGCGAATAATGTGACTCACCTGAATTAAGATCTTATCGCCAACCTGATGCCCATGCGTATCGTTCACCCGCTTGAAATTGTCGATATCGACGACAATCAGGGAACCGCAGAAGTCTTTCTTCTGCAGTAAATTCGCCTGCTCATCCAAATAATGGCGAGCATACAATCCCGTCAAATTATCTGTAATAACCATACGCTTCACTTCGGCATGCAGCGAGGCATTGGACACCGCCAAACCGATGTGGCCGGACAACGCTTGCAGCAGTCTAAAGTTGTTATAGGAAAAATAGTTCGGGCTGCTATGCGCCACTAATATCACACCGACAACCTCGCCATTGACAGTAATCGGTGAACCAATCAGCGATCGTGAGCCGGAGATTTGCATGAACTTCGATGTCACTTGAGAGCCGGCAGCATAATCCGAAATAATAACAGGTTCTTTATTGGTGAAAATCTGCCCTGAATAGCCCTCATCGACTGAGTATGACTCATGATACAGCGCAGGCAAATTGCTCGCTTGTACAATGAGCCGCTCATTGTCAGCTTCAATTTGCAAAATGCTGCAATATTCGGCAGCGAAGATGGCCAGCAATTCCGTAGAAGCAAAATTGAAAACCTCATTCAGACGCAAGCTTTGGTTTAACCGTTTGGTAATCTCATTGATCAGCCGCAGCTCATTGATCAAGAAATTCGATTGCTCATACAGCTTGGCGTTCTCAAATGCGGTACCAGCCGTATCGGCCAGCAAGGATATAAATGGCAGATCGGACGCTTGAATCACATCCGGCTCCATCTTCAAATGCAGGACGCCATAAACGCCCTGCTTGCCGGACAGCGGTACGGCGACCTGGCTAATCGCCATGCTCCCGGTACCTTCCGCATCCAAAGCCGGCTGATAGATCAATTGGCCTTCCAAAAAAGCGCGGGCGCAAATATCGTTATCTTGATGATGAAAGTTTAGCGGTTTCACCGGCAGATTGGTGCTATCGTTATCCTGGGTCAGCAGCAAATCGACTTGAATTAAAGGATATAGGCTATGAATGCTTTCAATAACTTCATTAAGAACAGCGTCAACATCAATCTGGGCGTGCAATTTCTTCGAAGCTTGGAATAAAACATCCTGCTTCTTCGCTTGCCGCTCCGCCTGTTGATTCAATTTAAGCAATTGCTCGTATTTATAGCGTTCCGCGGCCAGCTGTGCGCTGCCGGTTAAAGAAATGCTGAGCGCGTACAGCAAGTGGGTCAGTTCGGCAGGACGCGTGATTAGCGTGGAAAATAGAGCTAAATAACCGCAGCTTTCGCCATGCGCGTCCCTCAGAGGAAACGCTGCCCCTGAGACCTCAAGGGGCAGTGAACCGCCGGTTTCAGCCCCGCTGAGGCACTGAAACGTCTGTGTGCTGCTTACGCGGCCGAGAAGCTCGCCTGTAAACGCTGACAGGCTTGCATGCGATAAGCCGCTGTCACAGCTGCCCAGGACATCGAGCTTGTCGCTCCAGCAGAGTAGTCCTGTCTGCGGCGGGAGCATCGCCCCAGCGGTCTCGTTCAGCCAGGATGGGATGAACAAGCGCAGCGCTTGCAAGGAATGTGGTGCCGTATCGAAAATTTCGGCAGGGAGATGCAGGCCATAACGAAGAATATCTTCGAAGTATTCCGCGCAATGATGCTGTTCCTGACTGCGAAGTAATTCGCTCATAAGCCGCTCCTTTACCGAAAAAGATTAGAAAACAAAAATTGTGCAATAATAGGCTTATCTATCATACTATTTTTCTAGTCGTAATGCACTATTTTTTCAGTTTTCGTTGAAGGATTGAGACTTGACACCGCCTTCTGTTTTTAATAAAATTAGAAGTCGAGTACAACAATGATTTCGGTGAATGCCATCTGTGATCACCCTCACTGCTTTTGCTCCTAACAAGACAGCGGCTGAACTACTCTTGTCAGGGAATCCTACTATTCGATTCTTTATGCAAAACCAGGCACATGTCTTCACCCTGACACCTTAGAGCTATTTAACTAACTATTTGTGAAAAAGAAGGAGTTTTTCCTAACATGGCACGTTATACAGGACCGAAATTTAAATTAAGCCGCCGTCTTGGTATTTCCTTGAGCGGTACTGGTAAAGAATTGAAACGCCCTTTCCCTCCAGGTCAACATGGCCCAGGACAACGTAAAAAATTGAGCGGCTACGGCGTTCAACTTCAAGAAAAACAAAAACTGCGTCACATGTACGGTTTGAACGAAAAACAATTCCGCAACCTGTTCGACAAAGCTACGAAGCTTAAAGGTATCGCGGGTGAAAACTTCATGATCATGCTGGAAAGCCGTCTGGACAACTTGGTATACCGTCTTGGTCTTTCCAACTCCCGTGCAGGCGCTCGTCAATTGGTCGCTCACGGTCACGTTACAGTAAACGGTAAGAAAGTGGACATCCCTTCTTACATCGTTTCTACTGGCGATGTTATCTCCTTGCGTGAAAGATCCCAAAATCTTTCCACAATTAAAGAAGCTCTTGCTAACCGTAACTACCTGCCAGCTTACCTGGAATTCAACGAGTCCAGCGTAGAAGGCAAGTACATCCGTCTGCCTGAGCGTTCTGAATTGCCACAAGAAATTGACGAGAAACAAATCGTCGAGTTCTACAGCCGTTAATCGGAAACATAAACCCCTTAGGGATTTCCCTGAGGGGTTTATGTTGTTTATTCCATTAGGCGAACTTCACAAGATAATAATTCTTTTTGCCGCGACGGACAATCAAATACGATTCTCCCAATCTGCCCAGCTCATTCACGACGGCTTCGACTTGCTGGATCCGCACACCATTCACGGTCACAGCCCCACTCTCGATATCTTGGCGAGCCTGACGTTTGGAAGGCGCCGCACCGACAGCGATCAGCAAATCTACCAGAGCCATATCGTCTTGCTCCAATGTGGTGGAAGGCACATCCTTGAACGCTTCTTCAATCTCTGTGCGCGTCAATTCCTGAATGTTGCCGCTGAACAACGCAGCCGTAATGTTCAGCGAACTTTGCAGCGCTTCTTCCCCATGTACCAGCTTCGTCACTTCACGGGCCAACACTTTTTGCGCTTCCCGCTTCTCCGGCTGCTGCTTCACTTCCTGCTCTAGACGCTCAATTTCTTCATGGCTGATGAAGGTGAAGTATTTGAGGAAGCGCACGACATCGTTATCGTCCGTGTTTACCCAGAATTGGTAGAATTGGTATGGCGATGTTTTCTCAGCATCGAGCCAAATCGCGCCGCCTTCAGTCTTACCGAACTTCTGCCCGTCGCTTTTTGTGACAAGCGGCAGCGTAGCACCGTACGCGCGTTTATCGCTTGTTTTGCCGATGAGCTCGAGTCCTGCTGTAATATTTCCCCACTGATCACTGCCGCCGATTTGCAGCGAGCAATTTTTCGTTTCGCTCAGCTTCAGGAAGTCATAGGATTGCAGGATCATATAGCTGAATTCCGTGAACGAAATGCCTTTCGTAATCCGCGAATCCACGGAATCTTTAGCCAGCATGTAGTTAACCGTAAAGCTTTTACCGATATCCCGTAAAAATTCAATGACGTTCAGCGGTCCCAGCCAATCATAGTTGTTGACGAGTTCGGCCGGATTGTCCAGCGTCTCATTGAAGTCCAGAAAACGGGACAGCTGATTTTTAATGCTTTGCGACCAGGCTTCCACCACTTCAGGCCCGTTCAGCGTTCTTTCATTCGCCTTTCCGCTCGGATCACCGATCAAGCCTGTCCCGCCGCCTACAAGCGCCAAAGGTACATGGCCAGCCAGCTGAAAACGCCGCAATGTCAGAATCGGAAGCAAACTGCCGATATGCAAACTGTCTGCCGTCGGATCAAATCCGCAGTACAGCACGACTTTCTCCTCACTCAGCTTCTTCTCCAAGCCTTCACGGTCCGTAATTTGATGCAGCAGACCCCGGAATTCCAAATCCTTCAAAATGCTCATTGACATCCATCTCTCCTTTTGTTGACATGCAAAAAAGCCTTCTCATCCACAAAGGGACGAGAAGGCTCAACTCGCGGTACCACCCTAATTAAAACAGCAGCTTCGTACTCTATAACGTTAATCCGTTAATGGGTGCGCTGACTATTTTCACTTCATAACCGGTAACGGAGTTTACCCGGCAAACACTACTGCTGCAGCCGGTTGCTGCAGGTTCCCATTTGCTGCTCAAGACCGTAATTCAACTAGCATACAGGTACCGGTTCGCACCATTCACCGGCTCTCTGAAAGCATCCATAAGCTACCTACTGCTGATCCATCCACGCATTTGATACAAGTTATATCACAGGTTATGCACGTTGTCAAACGCAACTAGCACCCTGTTTATCGCCTAACGTTACCGCAAGGCTGGCAGATATGGTATACTAGAACCGTTCATGTAAGGAGGAATTTGGAACTTATGCGTAATATATTTGCGAAATGGAATCGCCCTTGGGTAAGAACAACCTTCAAAGTAACATGGATTACCCTCAAATGGACATTCATCACCATCTTCTTGGTGGGACTTGCTGGCGGAGCAGCCGCATTCGGATACACGAGCGCTCTGGTGAAGAAGGATCCGGTGCGCAGCCAGGAAGAAATCCGTCAGCAAATGCAAGATAACGCTATCACCGGCTTCGCCTATTTCAATGACGATGCCGTGATCGGCCAGCTCCGTACGGAAGAAGATAGACGACTGGTTGAGCTGGCGGATATCCCGCAAGTGGTGCTGGACGCCGTCCTCTCCATTGAAGACAAGGACTTCTACAATCATCGAGGCATCGATTTCCGCGGGCTTTATCGCGCGGTAACCCAGAAGCTGCTCAATGAAGAAGTGCAAACAGGCGGCAGTACGATCACGCAGCAGCTGGCGAGAAGGGTTTTCCTTACGCTGGATCGCGACGACGGCCGGAAGGCCCGTGAGATTCTGCTCGCGCTGCGCATGGAACGGCTGATGTCCAAGGACGAGATTTTGCTTGCCTATTTGAACAAAATTCCCTACGGGAACGGTGCGACAGGCTACAACCTCTATGGGATCAAGGCGGCTGCCAAAGGCTTGTTCAATATCGACGATCTGAAGCAATTGAACGTTGCGCAAGCGGCTTATTTGGCGGGACTGCCGCAATCGCCTTCGCAGTACTCAGCCTTCACCAGCAAGCCGACGTTCGACGAGGATAACTTTAAACGCGCGGTTACGCGTCAACAGCTTGTCCTGAAGCGGATGCTGGAAGAGAATAAAATAACGAATGAGCAATATCAGGATGCGTTGAAATTTGATCTGAAGGCTTCCATGCCGGCTCCGTCCCAGAAAGCCTACACGACCTATCCGTATTTAATGATCGAAACGGAAAAAGAAGCGGCCGAGATTCTGCTCAAAGTCCAGAATCCGGACCTTGATCCGGTCAAAAATCAAGCAGCATATAATGAAGCGCTGAAAGGCATCCAGACACAGCTGCTGCGTGGCGGGTATCAAATTTACACGACCATCGATAAAACGATTTATGACTCGATGCATGAAATTGCCGCCAACACGAAAAACTTCGCGCCTAAAGATGACAAAAAAGGCGATGAACAAGTCGGCGCGATTATGATTGACAAGACCGGCGCAATCAAAGGCATGATTGAAGGCCGCAACTTCTTCGACGAACAGCTGAATCACGCCACACAGGCGTACCGCCAGCCGGGATCGACGATGAAGCCAATTGCCGCCTACATACCGGCTTTGGATAAAGGGCTGATCCAGCCTGCAAGCATCCTCGATGATGTGCCGTTGATTCTGAAGGACGGTGTCAAAGGGTTTCATTTACCAGAAAACTGGGATCATAAGTTTCATGGCCTGATGACGGCGCGCAGAGCCTTGAATCAATCGTATAACATTCCGGCGATTGATATCTTTTTGAATAAAGTCGGGATCAACGACGCGTGGGATTTTGCCAAGAAATTAGGCATCACCTCCATTCAAAAAGAAGATTACTACGCGCAAACCGGCGTTATCGGGGGCCTCAGCAAAGGAACCTCGGTCGAAGAACTGACCAGCGCCTATACATCGATTCCGAACAAAGGCGTCTATAATGATGCTTTCATGATCCGTCAAATTAAAGATTCGAACGGAACTGTCATTTATGAGCACCAGGAGAAGCCGACGCAAGTGTATTCGGAGCAAACCGCTTATTTGATTACGGATATGATGAAAACCGTCATCAAAGAAGGTACAGCGACAGATTTGATGAAAAAATTCAAATCGTATGGAAAGATCGAGATTTCCGGTAAAACCGGCTCCACGCAAGATGATGCGGACGCTTGGTTCATGGGCTTTACGCCGGATATCACGGTCGGGGTCTGGATCGGCTATGACCAACCGATTAATAAATTGAGCGCCAAGACGCTGCAAACCTACCATGCCAAGGACATTTGGGCTTTGATCATGAACAGCACAATCGAACAGAAGCCTGAACTGTTCCCGAACAAAGCGTTTGCGAAGCCGGACGGCATCGTCACGGCAACCGTGTCCGATCTCTCCGGCAAGCTGCCGAGTGAACTGACCAGCAAAAGCAACCATCTCGTAACTGATATTTTCAATAAAAAATATGTGCCGACAGATGTTGACAACGTGATGGTCAACGCCAAAATCAGCAGCTACAACGGATTGAATTATTTGGCGCAAGACGGGACGCCGGCCGATTTTGTACAAGAGAAAACGGTGATTAAACGGCAAAAATCGATCAGCGAGCTGCTCAAAGAAGTGGAAGACGCGATGAGCAAGCTGCCCGAGAAAAGCAGAAAGCCGATCGATAATTACAAGCCGACCGATTACGATGATGATGCCCCTTCCGAGACGGATCCGCGCGTCGATGACGGCAAAGCGCCGACACCACCGGCAACGGTAGTCGCCACCAAATCCGGCGATACGGCCGTGATCACCTTCCAGGCGAGCCCGAGCCCGGATCTGGTCGGCTACCGCATCTACCGGTCGGACAATCACGGGAAATACCAGCTGATCGGCGGCAAGGTGGTACTCGCTGGCGCGGAGACGAAATTTACCGATCAGGTTCCATCGGCAAGTCTGGAAGGCTACTACATCACAGCAGTTGACGTAGCCGGCAAAGAATCAGCACCGAGCCGTTCGGCTTATACAGATGGCAGCTCGCTGGATACGCTGTTCGTCCCTCCTGCTGACGGCAGCCAGGTTCCCGGCACGGACTCCGGTACGGACACGGGAACTGGCAGCGGGACTGACAAGAATGGCGACGATACGCACGGTGACGGCAAGACGAAAGACCTTCCGGCAGCGCCAACCGGCCTCAAAGCCAAGGAAGATGCCTCCAGCCTGACGTTGACTTGGAAAGCGAACGCCGCCAAAGATAAAGTAAAGCAATATAATGTTTACTTTAGCGATAAAGAAAAAGGCCCATTCACCAAGCTCGGGTCCGTCAAAAACGCTAACGAGTTTCATTATTTTGCAGCTGTATACAACGGTTTTTACAAAGTGACAGCGGTGAACGACGCCGGGGAATCCAAGCAATCGGCTGCCATCGCCTATAACAATTAATCACTCTGCAGAACAGGCCCGAGTCCATCGGGCCTGTTTTTTTGCATAAAAAAAGCAAAGCCCCTTCCACCGGATGACCGGTAAGAAGCAGGCTTCGCTGCGCACGATGATTAATCTTCAATTGTTGACAAATCGCCTGTCGGCAAGTTCAGCTCCCAAGCTTTGAGGACACGGCGCATAATTTTGCCGCTTCGTGTTTTGGGCAGCTTATCTCTGAATTCGATCTCGCGAGGGGCCGCATGTGCGGAAAGCCCTTCTTTGACGAATTTGGAGATTTCCGCTTTCAGCTCATCTGATGGCGAGAATCCTTCACGCAGCGCGATGAAAGCTTTGATGATTTCGCCTCGCATCGGATCCGGCTTGCCGATCACGCCTGCCTCAGCTACAGCCGGATGCTCAACCAGCTTGCTCTCGACCTCGAACGGACCTACACGCTCTCCAGCGGTGTTGATGACGTCATCGACGCGGCCTTGGAACCAGAAGTAGCCGTCCTCATCCTGATAAGCCGAGTCACCTGATACGTACCAGCCGCTCAGACGGAAGTACTCCTCGTATTTGGCCGGATTGTTCCAAATTTTGCGCATCATGGACGGCCAAGGCGTCTTGATCGCCAAGTTCCCCATCCGGTACGGAGGCAGAACATTCCCCGAATCATCGATAATCGCCGCTTCCACACCTGGAATCGGGCGTCCCATAGATCCTGGCTTAATCGTCATAGCCGGGTAATTACAAATTAATTGCCCGCCTGTTTCCGTCATCCACCACGTATCATGAATGCGCTGATTGTATACTTTGAGACCCCATCTCACGACTTCCGGGTTAAGCGGCTCCCCGACGCTCAGCACGTGACGAAGCGAGGACAGATCGAACTGCTTGACTACATCGTCGCCCGCGCCCATCAGCATGCGGAAGGCGGTCGGAGCGCTGTACCAGACGGTCACGCCGTATTTGTGAATCGTTTGGTACCAATCCTGGGGGCTGAAGCGTCCGCCACGGATCACATTCGTAGCTCCGTTGAGCCATGGCGCAAAGACGCCGTAAGACGTACCTGTAACCCAACCCGGGTCAGCTGTACACCAGTAAATATCGTCTTCTTGCAAATCCAGGACGATTTTGCCTGTGTAATAATGCTGCATCATCGCGTTGTGGACGTGGAACACGCCCTTCGGCTTGCCTGTAGACCCGGATGTATAATGAATGATCAATCCGTCTTCACGGTCCACCCACTCGATCTCCAGCTCCGAAGAAGCCGCTTCCATTTGTTTGTAGAAATCAACTTGTCCCTCAGCCAGCTCGATATCCTGCCCGACGAGGATCACATTCTTCAAGTGCGGCAGCTCGCTGACCGGCACCCGCGACAGCAAGCTCGGCGTTGTCACGATGGCTACTGCCGCGCTGTCTTCGAGACGGTCGCGCACAGCTGTTTCCATGAATGCTTCGAAAAGCGGTCCTACGACAGCCCCGACTTTGATTGTGCCAAGCAGCGCATAGTACAGCTCCGGCGAACGCGGCATGAAAATAAAAACGCGCTCCCCTTTGGTAACGCCCAGGCTGCGCAGCACGTTGCCGAACTGATTTGATTTCGCTTTCATTTCTCCGAACGTGATCGCTTCCTCGCGTGCGGCGTCACTGTAATAGAGAGCGATTTTGTCTCTTTTGGAGGAATCCGCATGCCGATCGATCGCTTCATAAGCCAGATTCACTTTGCCGGTTTCGGACCAGGAAAAACTGTTCTCGACTTCAGACCAATCAAATTCTGCACGAGCTTGCTCGTAGTTTTTCATGTTTGGGTTTGGGGATACTGCTTCAATGAGTTCAACTTTCAACGGTTCCATATACGTAAAACCCTCCTCACGAAATTAAACGCTTTCACTTTAGTGATCTTTTCGCGCAAAATGTGATCGCTTTTTGACATATTCTATTATATCACAAGGAGAATTTTTCGCCTATGCCCAAATAAGCTTTAATTTCCAGACAAAATTTGATATGAATATACTATGACTTCATAACAAAGGAAATATCCCCATGTTTTTTTTCAAAAGGAGAGCAAAAGTTATGCAGCATATCAAGCGATATCACTCGCAAAGCTTCAGCGCTGCTCCAAATCAACCTGAGATTATCATCGAAGGACCGGTGTCTCCGGACAGCTTGAAAGAATTATCCATGCATCCCAAATTGGATGCGTTCCGTAGACCGAAAGAGCAGCATGAAGCACTGATCGAAATTGCCGATTTACCGGAAGGTCGCATTATTCTGGCACGGGCCGGCACAACGATTGTCGGCTATGTCACCTTCCACTACCCTGACGAAATCGAGCGCTGGTCGCAAGGCAGCATGCAGGATTTAATCGAGCTTGGCGCCATTGAGGTTGCAGACGAGTACCGTTCGATCGGATTGGGGAAGAAAATGATCCAGCTCGCTTTTGCGGACGAGCAATTGGAAAATGTGATCTGTTTTACGACGGAGTATTATTGGCATTGGGATTTGGAATCCTGCGGTTTAACCGTATGGGAGTATCGGCAAATGATGGAAAAGCTGATGAAATGCGTGGACATGGTGTGGTTCGCCACCGATGACCCTGAGATCTGCTCGCATCCGGCGAATTGCCTGATGGTCAGGATTGGCAGCAAGGTGCCCCTCTCTTCTGTCGAGCAGTTCGACCGCGTGCGCTTTCAGCAGCGTTTTATGTATTAAGCACGGCAATGGCTTCTGGAGGAGTTTGAAGATATGAATACATTAACGAGTAATCCCGTCTTCATTTATGATGATCAAGAGATTCAGTATAAGTTTAACGAAGATCACCCGTTCAATCAAGACAGGCTCCTCATGACCGTCGACCTGCTGCGCAAATGCGGCGCGCTGCCCGACAGC